>Ga0074197_1000653_pt1 | contig 38954 bp, 43 predicted proteins | sample EPASupsiteSAE305_FD_64526 | JGI IMG/M metagenome (GOLD analysis project Ga0074197, IMG submission 64526) | Bioremediated contaminated groundwater microbial communities from EPA Superfund site, New Mexico - SAE3-05 reassembly with SPADES | ecosystem: Environmental > Aquatic > Deep subsurface >...
CCAGTCAGAGCGGGCTGGAGGTCTGCCGCTATGAGACCGGCGTAGATCTGGATGATAGTGAAGCACTGAAGCAGCTGTGGAATCTGCCGGATGCTTCTGTAACTATCCGCAATGCCACTGATCTCTGGGCACCGGAGGCCAGCGGTTCAGCTGCACCGGATGCCATGGTGGTCGCCCCCTGCAGCATGGGGACCGTGGGGCGGATTGCTGCCGGTATCTCCGGTAATCTGATCGAACGGGCAGCGGATGTGATGCTGAAGGAACATCGACCGCTGCTGCTGCTGCCGCGGGAAACGCCGTTTTCAACCATCCATCTGGAAAACCTGCTCAAGCTGTCGCAGTGCGGTGCGCGGATTATTCCGGCCATGCCTGCTTTTTACCATAAGCCGGAAAACTTGGATGATTTAGTTGATTTTGTGGTGGGAAAGCTGCTGGACCAGCTGGGAATCGAACATAGCCTGTTCAAAAGGTGGGGGGCATAAAAAAGGGCGGCCAAACTGGCCGCCCTTTGATTGTATAGTTCCATCCCACCTTACTTCTTTGCCACCTCTTCAGATACTGCGGCACCTAATGCCTTGCATTGCTCAAGCAGATCAGCTGTTGGCGTAAAGACGGCCCGTAGCGGGTCAGCCACCAGTTTAAAGCCCATCCCCTTCAGCCGCTCTTCTACCATCTTGCAGGCCTCACCGCTCCAGCCATAGCTGCCGAAGACCGCTGCCAGATTGGTCTTGAGTTTGATGGTGCTTAAATAGGCAAGTACATCCCACATCGGCTTGGGCACATCCCGGTTGATGGTGGGTACACCAAAGACCAGGGCATCGGCCTCTTCCATCAGGTCGCGCAGTTCGTTGTCGCTTAAACCCACAATATGGTGGCTGGCCACTTCAATCTCATCCCGCGCAGCCCCTGCAACCAGGGCCTGGGCCATCTTTTCAGTGCTGCCGTGGGGAGAGATGTAGAACACCAGCACCTTTTTCCCAAAGGACTTGGGCTTGCTCCAGTTTTCATACTGTTCAATCACCCGCCAGGGATCTTTGCGTACAATCGGGCCGTGGCTGGGGCAGATCATGTCGATCACATCATGACGGATCTTTTCAACCGCTGCCAGCACCTTGTCCTTGAAGGGGCGCATCAGGCAGTCAAAATAGAACTCCCGGGCCGAGGTGAAGTCCTCGATCTCATCGTTGAAGATGCTGCGGGTATTGCAGTAATGGGCGCCAAAGGCGTCACAGGTGAACATGATCTTGTCTTCTTCCAGTCGGGTGAACATGGTGTCCGGCCAATGCAGGAAGGGAGCCATGATAAAACGCAGGGTACGGCCCCCCAGATCAATGGTCTCGCCATCCTTGACGGTCTTTGACTGGAACGGCTTGTGGATCATGTTGCCCACAAAGTTTTTGGCTGCCTGGGTGGAGACCACCACGGCATTGGGGCAGTGTTCCAACAGAAACGAGAGGGAGCCGGAGTGGTCCGGTTCGGCATGGTTGACGATGATGTAATCAATCTTGGCAGGGTCAACCAGCGATTTGAGTTTGTCCATGAACTGGTCAACAAACTTGATCTTGACCGTATCAATGATGGCGATTTTTTCGCTACCCTGCACAAGATAGCTGTTGTAGGTGGTGCCATGTTCAGTGGGGAAGAGGTCGTCAAAAACGCGCAGCTCGGGGTGTTGTGCTCCCAGCCAGTGAATGCCGTTTTTTATTTCAATAGTGCCGATCATGATCTGAGTCTCCTTTTAACCATATGCCTACTATTGAGTCACTTGTCTCTTTCGAGGCCGCGCAGTATACCAAACCGGATTTGTGTATACAAGCTGCAATTCAGCGGTTGTGGGGGCTGAGCGGCTCTGTTAGAGTACCTGTGCTGTTGTTGAACATGCAGTGATCGTGCCGCAGGAGGTGATGTCGTGCGTCAAAAAACCGTTTTCAGTTGCAGCCAGTGTGGCAGCCAGTCTCCCAAGTGGTTGGGTAAATGTCCCGACTGCGGGGCCTGGAACAGCATGGTGGAGGAACAGCAGCCATCAGCGGCTGCTGCCCGCAGCGGACGTCCTTTGTCGAGCAAAAGTGTTGCCCTGCCGATTGGCGAGGTGCCGCCTCAGGCCGAGGTGCGGCTTGGTTGCGGTATTGGTGAGCTGGATCGTGTGCTGGGTGGCGGTCTGGTGCCCGGCTCGCTGGTACTGATTGGCGGCGATCCCGGCATCGGTAAATCAACCCTGCTGCTGCAGGCGATGCATCATTTGGCTGCTGATGGACCGGTACTGTATGTGTCCGGTGAGGAGTCTGCTGCTCAGACCCGGTTGCGGGGCGAGCGGCTGGGGGTAAGTGGCCGCCAACTACTGGTGCTGGCGGAAAACGGGCTGGAAGAGATCGTGGCCCAGGTGGAGAAACTCAAGCCGCGGGCCGTGGTGGTGGACTCGATCCAGACCGTCTGGACCCAGGCCCTGGAATCTGCCCCCGGTTCGGTCAGTCAGGTGCGGGAGTCGGCCGGCCGGTTGATGCTGTTGGCCAAAGGCAGCGGTATCCCGATCTTCATTGTGGGCCATGTTACCAAGGACGGTGCCATTGCCGGACCGCGGGTTTTGGAGCATATGGTGGATACGGTGCTGTATTTTGAGGGGGATCGCGGTCACCCCTACCGGATTCTGCGGGCGGTCAAAAACCGCTTTGGCTCCACCAACGAGATCGGCGTCTTTGAGATGAAGTCCGGCGGCCTGGCCGAGGTGGCCAATCCCTCTGAGCTGTTCCTGTCCGAGCGGCCCCTGGATGCACCCGGTTCGGTGGTAACCGCCTCGCTGGAGGGAAGCCGCACGTTGTTGGTGGAGATCCAGGCTCTGGTGACCCCCAGCGCCTATGGTACCCCCCGCCGGACCACCATCGGGGTGGACAGCAACCGTCTGGCACTACTGGTGGCGGTGTTGGAGAAAAAGGCAGGGCTGCATCTGGGGGGGCAGGATATCTTTCTGAACGTGGCCGGTGGCGCCCGCCTGAATGAACCGGCAGCTGATCTGGCCATGCTGCTGGCAGTGGCCTCAAGTCATCTGGATCGCCCGGTAGCAGCCGGTGCCGTGGTGTTTGGTGAGGTAGGTCTGGCCGGTGAGGTGCGGGCGGTTAATCAACCGGAACCAAGGCTGGGTGAGGCAACGAAACTCGGTTTCAAGCAGTGTATCCTGCCGGCCGGGAACCTCCGGCGGCTTTCTGACGCGAGCCTGGAGCTGCACGGTGTTGCAACGGTGCAGGAGGTACTGCAGTTCCTGCTGTAACGTACTTTTTACTGGACTTGGGCATCCAAAGCACTTAAAATTGGTCAATTATAGCTGATGTAGGTGAGGAGAGCCATGGACGCCGAGAAACTTGAACAATTTCGTCAGCTGCTCCAGGAAGAGATGAAGGCGCTGCTGTCAGAAGCGGATAAAACCGTGCAGGAGATGGGGGACGATGCCTCTCATTTTCCCGATCCGACTGATCGGGCTACGCAAGAGTCTGATCGTACCTTTGAGCTGCGGATTCGTGACCGTGAGCGCAAGCTGGCCAATAAGGTCCGGGAGGCGCTGGAACGGATTGATGATGGCAGCTACGGTATCTGCGAGGATTGCGGTGGCGAGATTAGTGAGGCACGCCTGAAGGCGCGTCCGGTAACCACGCAATGCATTGATTGCAAGATTGAGGCAGAAGAAAAGGAAAAACGGCTCTGATTTAATGTTATGTTCCGGCCACCGGTAGCTTGGTGCTTGTTGTATCGCAGGGTTTCGTATGCCTGACACCACCATCGAGAAATCCTCTGCATCAGCAACAGAGGCCCTGCAGGCACAGAGGGACCTCCAGCTTTTCTATCTGTTCAGCACGACCCTGCTTTCCACCATGCAGCTTAACAAGCTGCTGCATCTGATCCTCTCCGCCCTGGTCTGCGAAGACAACGGTCTGTTTTGCCGGGCCATGCTTTTTCTCTACAATCAGAAGACAGACATGCTGCAGGGGATGCTGGGCATCTGCCGCTCGAACACGGATGGTTTTCGGGTAGTCTTCTCTGACCCGGACAACCCTTTGTCAGGGTATTGGGATCTTGATGCAGATGCCATTGCACGGCAGATGCAGTCCGATTTATGCCTGAAGGTGCGCGAAACAAGGATCGATCTGTCGGAAGGCTGCCGGATCGTATCGCATGTCGTTGAAAACAAGAGGCTTTATCGCATTAATGATGTGGAGTGCCTCAACTGCCGGGACTGCGATTTTATCAGCCGCTTCGGGATCAGCTCCTTTGTTGCAGTGCCGTTGGTCACCCGTAATAATCTGATTGGCGTGATCATTGTGGATAATCCGGTCAAACATCAGCCGATCACCGACCAACAGCTCAAGGTGTTGCAGCTGTTTGCCAATCAGGCCGGCATGGCAATCGAAAACACCCGCCTGTACCGTAATCTTGAAGAAACCCATAACGAGCTGCAGGATACCCGGCAACGTCTGGTGCATGGTGCCCATCTGGCAGCAATCGGCGAAATGGCCGCTTCGATCTCCCACGAACTGAAGACTCCTCTGATCACCATTGGCGGCTTCGCAGCCCGTCTGGGACGCATGCTGCCGGAAAATACACCGCAACGTCATTATCTGGATACCATTATCAGCGAATCTCACCGGCTTGAACGGTTGCTGGGCGATATCCTCGCCTTTTCACGCAAGCCGACCATCTGCTTTCAGGAGTGTAATCTGCGGGGGGTTGTCAAGGAGTGTCTGGACGACTATGTGGTGTTGCTGGGAGAACGGAAGATTACCCTTGAGACATCTGTCCCGTCCGGCAGCTGGACCGTGCTTGGCGACAGCAACCAGTTGAAGCAGGTCTGTATCAATCTCCTGGTAAATGCCCAGGAGGCCATGCCGCAGGGTGGCAGGTTGCAGGTCGGCCTCAGGGCCGGCGGAGATGGTGGCAGGCCCTGTGCCGTTGTCTCAATTACCGACAGTGGCGGCGGCATTCCCGAGGAACTGCAGAGTAAGATCTTTACCCCGTTTTTTACCACCAAGCGTCATGGTACCGGGCTGGGGCTGGCCATTGTCAACCGGATCGTCCAGAATCACGGCGGCAGCCTGAAGGTTTTCAACACTGATGACGGGGCGGAGTTCCAGGTCATTCTGCCCCTGGCGCCCTTTGACGACCCGCAGACTGCCTGAACAATTCCTGATTCCAGTTTCATTTCAAGGCGCAATCTTCGTTGCGCTCGTATTCTGCTCCTCAATGTACTGATCCCGCTCTCTGTCCATTTAGCCGCTCCTGCCTGTCGAGTCGCCTGCGTCTCCACGGCGGGCGTACCGTTTAATCCTTCAACTCGCGTATGATCTCGGTCTGACGCTGGGCAATATATCTGCCGATCAGGTCTTCACTGCGGCGGTCGTGCTCAAACAGCAGGATACAACGGCAGGGTTTTTCAGTGCTTTCAAAGCGGAGCAGACGGGCCATTACCCGTATTTTTTGGGCCTCCGGCTGGTTTTTCAGGTCAAAGGACAGATTGAGGTAGAAGTAGGTGAAGTTTCCCAGCAGGCTTTTGTCTGGTACCTCCAGGGCACAGCCACCCAGGGAAAGGTCTTTCAGCTTGGCAGTAAAGGTGGTGGTACCGGCCTCCATCGGCACCTGGAAGAGGCCGCCGATTTTGACCCGCAGGGTGTTGCGGCGGTCCGGCAACACCTCTACATAAGAAAACTCAGACAGGGTTATCTCGTCGGTTTCTGCATCGTACTCTGCCGAGGCGTAGACATCATGGCCAAGCCGTGAGGAACGGATAATGGTATGACGGCTGGCTTTTAAGGCGCGGGTCTGGGTCGGGTTGGAGCGGCAGACCAGAGTATTGCCGAAGAGATAGAGCACTTCGGCTGCTGATGAGATCGGTACTTCCTTGTAATGATTGAAAAACTGAAGATCATGGCTTGCTTGCTGGGAAATGCGCAGCAGGAGCTCAAGAATCTCCCCGGGCTCCCCGCGGTCCAGCAGCCGCAACTGCTCTTCATACTGCATGTTCTCCATGTAGATCCCCCTGAACGGTACTGTACCATTCAGCTGTATACCCCGCAAGAGCTGACCACTTGCCTTCGGCCAAAAATCATGACAAAGTAGCCCAAAATCAGGATCTCTGGAGTTTTTATGGCGTTACGTCTCTATAACACCCTCAGTGGCGAGAAAGAACCGTTTGTCCCCCGTGTTGCAGGCAAGGTCGGCATGTACGTCTGCGGTGTCACCGTCTATGATTTCTGTCATATCGGGCATGCCCGGGCCGGTATCGTATTTGACATGATCTACCGCTACCTGCGTTTCAGCGGGTATGACGTCACCTATATCCGCAACTATACCGATATTGACGACAAGATCATCAACCGGGCCAATCAGGAAGGGACCGATTACCGCACCATCGCCGACCGCTATATCGCCACCTTTGATGAAGATATGGATCGTCTGGGGATGCTGCGTCCCACCATTGAACCCAAGGCAACGGACCACATTGAAGACATTATCAGCATTATTCAGCGTCTGATCGACAATGGCCACGCCTATGCCGTTGACGGTGATGTCTATTTTGCCGTAGAGACCTTTCCCGCCTACCTGAAGCTTTCCGGTCGCAACCTCGATGACATGCTGGCAGGGGCCAGGGTCGATGTTGATGAGCGCAAGCGCAACCCGATGGATTTCGCGCTCTGGAAGGGGTCCAAACCGGGTGAGCCCTGGTGGGAATCTCCCTGGGGCAAGGGACGGCCCGGCTGGCATATTGAGTGTTCCGCCATGAGTATGCGTTTTCTTGGCCCTTCCTTTGACATTCACGGTGGCGGCAAGGACCTGGTCTTCCCTCACCATGAAAACGAGATCGCCCAGTCCGAAGGGGCCAATGGCTGCCAGTTTGTCAAATACTGGTTGCACAACGGCTTCGTCAATATCAACAGCGAGAAGATGAGCAAATCACTGGGGAACTTCTTTACCATCCGTGAGGTGCTGGAGCTGTTTGATCCCGAGACACTGCGTTTCTTTATCCTGCAGGCCCACTACCGTTCTCCGCTGGATTACTCTGACCAGAACCTGCGGGAGGCTCAGGCCGGCCTTTCCCGGATCTATGAGGCCCTGGCCGCATTGGACCAGGCACTGGAAAAACCTGCAACCGCAATCCATCTGCCTGCTTCGGCAGCAGAGTTTGCTGAAAAGGTTGCCGGTCTGTTGCCCCGCTTTAGAGAGGCGATGGATGACGACTTCAACACTGCCCAGGCCCTGGGAACTCTTTTTGATAGTATCCGTACCTTAAACCGCCTGTTGGCGGAAGGCGGCGGCAGCAGCAGCGCTTCCCGCGCCGACCTTGAACAACTACGGGCAGCTGTAACGGAGATCGGTGCGGTGCTGGGCCTGTTCCGGATCAAACCGTCTGACTGGCTGGCGGCCCGTGAGGCCGAGAAGGCCCGGCATCTGGAGATCAGCCCTGAAGAGATTGAAGGCCTGATCGTGGAACGGGCTGCTGCCCGGAAGAACAAGCATTTTAAACGCAGTGACGAGATCAGGGACTATCTGCTGTCGCGGGATATCCAACTGGTTGATACACCACAGGGGACGGCCTGGAAGGTGAAGTAGGACGAAGCCGGCAAAAAAGGCGGTCCAGGGTAAAAAGACGATTATTTCCCGCACGCCTTGACCCTTGACCCTGTGCATTCCCGTGGTATGCTTGGTGCCGGAGCCAGCTAAATGGAGATTACCGCGATAACAGAATGGGAATGCTGCTGGGATCGGGACAGCATTGTCATGGGCGACTGTCCCAATATTGGCGAAGGAGATGAAGACCTCCTCTCGTCACGCAGTCGCCGTATCCTTGAGAAATGCTGCGAATGTGAGAAGTTTAGACGTGATCTGGCCCGCTTCCGCGACAGCGGCCACCCGCTGGCCCCGATTTTTTCCATCCTGCATGCAGACTACCGCCGCCAGAAAAACCAGATCCAGTCTCTGGCCAACTTCCTTGATACCAAAACCCTTGAAGTCCGCTTCCTGCATGAACTGGGGTCGGTACTGCAAAGTTCGGTTGATCTGGATGAGGTTCTGTCTGTGGCCCTGACCGCCATCACCGCCGGTAAAGGTTTTGGCATGAACCGGGCCTTTCTGCTGCTGGCTGACAAGGAACGCCATATCCTGAAAGGGCACCTTGCCATTGGCCCCCGCTCAGCAGAAGAGGCCGGTCAGACCTGGTATGAGATTGAGTCCGGTGACCAGGACCTTCAAGGGCTTTCCCAGGAGTTCCGGAAGCATAAGCTGACCGCGGAACGGTACAAGTTTCATGATATTCTGGAACGCCTGACTGTCCCGCTTGATGATGAACAGCATATTATCGTGCGGGCGCTGGAGGAACGAAAACCGCTTCTGGTCAGCGATGCCTTCCACAACCCGGATGTGGACAGCGAGTTCGCCCGCGTCCTGGGCGTCGACACCTTCCTGGTACTGCCGCTGATCGCCCGTAACCGTCGTGTCGGGGCGATCATTGCTGATAACTTTATCACCCATCGGACCATTTCCGAGCAGGATATGCGCTCAATCGAGACCTTCACTTTTCCAGTGGCCTTTGCCATTGAACGTGCCTCGCTGTATGAGCGGGTCCAGGAAGAGGTGGACAAACTGCGTCAGGCCAACTCCCGCCTCCAGGAACAGCAGGAACAGCTGGTCAGGATGGAGAAGATGGCGCTGGTGGGGCGGATCACCTCCAGCATTGCCCATTCTATCCGTAACCCCCTGATGGTGATCGGCGGTTTTGCCCGCAGCATCCTCAAGAATACCCCTGACAATGATCCCAAACGTACCTTTATCGAGTCGATTGTCACCGAGGCCCGCCAACTTGAGGAGGTACTGGGGGAGATTCTGACCTATTCCGATGCGCTGTTCCCCTCCTGCGACTTCTGGGACCCCAACCAGTTGGTGGAATCAGCTCTGCGGGACGTGCAGGAGCGGATTGTGACCCAGGACTATTCCTGCCGTTTTCACGCCGGAGAGCTGCTGCCGCCGGTCTATATCGACTATAAGCAGACCACCTACTGCATCCGCAACATCCTGCTCAGCACCATTGACGGCCTGCAGAACGGCTTCATCGATATCAGCACCAGGGTAGAGGGGGAGCATGTCGACGTGCGGATCGTGGACCATAACCGGACCTTGACGGAAGATGAGCTTGAGGCGCTCTTGACCCCCTTTACCGAAACCTGTGAGATGGGATCAGGCCTGAACATGGCATTAAGCCGCAGCATGCTGGACAAACAGAATATCCCCCTGATTGTGGTCGCTCCGCCGGAGGGGGGAGTCACCTACACCATTAAACTTCCCATCAACAAGGAGGAGAAAAACCATGAGCAGATTACTGGTAGTTGACGACGAGGCCAATATCCGGCTGCTCTACAGCGAAGAGCTGGCAGATGAAGGCTATAGCGTTGAGACCGCTGCCACCATTGCTGAGGCCGTTGAGAAGCTGGAACAGCAGGCCTTTGACCTGGCAGTGCTGGATATCAAGCTGAAGAACGAGAGCGGGATTGAGCTGTTGCAGAAAATCGTCAAGGAGCGTCACGATATGCCGGTGATCCTCTGTTCCGCCTTCTCCTGCTACAAGGATGATTTTTCGGCCTGGCTGGCAGACAGCTACGTGGTCAAGTCAGGTGACATGACTGAGCTGAAAGAGGAGATCAAGCGGGTGTTGGCCAAAAAGGCTCAACGCCGGGCGGCGGGGATGTAGTGCGGGTTCCGGCTCAAGGCGTCAGCTTTGCCGGGTCATCATCGGCTCCACGGCGTCCTGATTGCATGCGCCCGTGCCGGGTTCCCCGCTGCCTGACAGGCATCCCTGATCTGAAATCAGCGTGTACTGAACAATGAAATCTATGATTTTTGTTACCTTAAGGAGGCATATTTCATGAAAGCAGTGATCATGGCCGGCGGCTTCGGCACCCGCATCCAACCCCTCACCAGCAGCATGCCAAAACCGATGATTCCGCTCTTTAACCGGCCGATCATGCTGCATATCGTAGAATTGCTCAAAAAGCATGATATTACCGATCTGGTGATGCTGCTCTACCATCAGCCGGAGATTATTAAGAAATTCTTCAGGGACGGGTCTGACTTCGGGGTCAAGATCACCTATGTCACGCCGATTGAGGACATGGGCACTGCCGGTGCGGTCAAGGCGGCAGAAAAGTATCTGGATGAGCGTTTTCTGGTCATCTCCGGCGATCTGCTGACCGACTTCAACCTGAAAAAGGTGCTTGATTTCCATGCCGACAACAAGGCCATGGCAACCATCACCCTGACCTCGGTCAAGGACCCGCTGCAGTTTGGCGTGGTCATCACGGACAAGGAAAAACGGATCACCCAGTTTCTGGAGAAGCCGGGCTGGGGCGAGGTGATCTCCGACACCATCAACACCGGTATCTATGTGCTGGAGCCGGAGATCTTCAACTACATCCCCAAGGGGGAGAACTTTGATTTTTCCCAGGACCTGTTTCCGCTGATGCTGCAGAACAACGACCCGCTGTTCGGCTTTTCAGCCAAGGGCTACTGGCGCGACATCGGTAATACCGACTCCTATCGCGAGGCCTACCACGACATCTTCAAGGGCAGGGTCAATCTGAAGATTGATGAGGAGAAACAGGATTTTGTGGGCAAAGATCTGCGGATCGGGGCCGATGTGACCCTTGAGGAGCCGGCCGGTCTGTCCGGCACCGTGGTGATTGGCGACAACTCCCAGATTCGTGGTGAGGTCCAGATCAAGGATTCGGTGATTGGCCGCAACTGCACCATTGAGGCAGGGGTCAAGCTGAACCGTTGCGTGTTGTGGGATAACGCCTACGTCAAGAAGGGGGCAAAGGTTACCGACAGCGTGATCTGCACCAACGTGCGGGTGGGCCAGAATGCGGTGCTGGACGAAGGGGTGATCGTGGCCGATGACACCTCCATCGGTGATGATGTCAGGATCAAGGCCGATGTCAAGATCTGGCCCCGCAAGGTGATTGAGGCGGGCGCCACGGTGACTGCCAATCTGATCTGGGGTGAAAAATGGAAGAAGTCGCTTTTTGAAGGGGCGATCATCAAGGGGCTTTCCAATGTGGAGCTGACCCCGGAGTTTGTGGCCAAGCTGGGCTGCGCCTATGGCACCACCCTGCCCAAAGGCAGCTATGTGCTGGGCGGCAGGGATGCCAACCGTTCCTCCCGCATGCTGAAACGCTGCTTTGTAGGTGGTCTGCTTTCGGCCGGGGTCAATGTGCGGGATATGACCATGACCTCGCTGCCGTTGATCCGTTACAAGCTTAAGACCTTTGGCGAGGTGGGCGGCTTCCACTTCCGCCAGTCCAGCGATGATCCGGCTTCAATGGAGATCATCTTTCTGGATGGTGATGGCCTGGATTTTTCCAGCAACATGGCCAAAAACCTGGAGCGGATCTTCTTTAAGGAGAACTTCCGGCGTGCCCATCATACTGAGCCGGGTGCCTTGATTGATATTCCCCAGGCAATTGATTTCTATCGTGAAGGCTACCTGCGGGCCCTGAATGTGGAGGTTTGTCGCAAGGCGGCCTGGACCGTGGTGGTGGACTTCAACTACTCACCTGCCAGCCAGGTTTTGCCGATGCTGCTGAATGAGCTGGGCTGTAACGTGGTTGCCCTGAACGCCTACGTGGATGACGGCCGCGGCGGTTGCGTCCCCAAGCCGAAACAGGAAGGACTCAGGCAGCTTTCCGCGATTGTCGGATCACTGGGGGCCCAGGCCGGTTTCTGGCTTGAACCTGCAGTTGAATCAATTACCCTGGTGGATGAGACCGGGGCAATTTACGACGGGATCCAGCTTCTGACCCTGGTGGTGGCCTTAAAGCTCAAGACCGACCAGCGCGGCACTATTGCAGTACCGGTGCAGGCACCTTCCAGTATTGAGCAGATGGCGCTCAAGAGGAAATGCAGCGTCACACGCACCAAGAGCAGCGACCGGGCCATGCTGGAGGCTGCCTCCTCATCCGAAGTCATCCTGGCTGCCGCCCCTGATGGCCGTTTTGCCTTCCCTCGTTTCCAGGCTGCCTTTGACGGCATGTTTACCATTGCCAAGCTGGTGGAATTGGGGGCAACCGTCGGCATCCCCTTTTCGCGCGTTATTGAAGAGGCGCCCAGCCGTGCCTTTCTGCAGACCAGCATCCCCTGCCCCTTTGAGATGAAGGGAGGGATCATGCGCAAGATGAGTGAGGACTCCCTGGAACAGGAAGCCTCCTTCATCGACGGGATCAAGGTCCAGTTTGATAATGACTGGGCACTGGTGCTGCCGGATCAATACAGCTCGTACGTGCATATCTTTGCCGAGGCAAAGGACGAGAAGACCGCCAAACGCCTGTTGGATGAGTACCAGAGGAAGGTGGAGAAGTGGAAGAAAGAGCTGGAGTAACTGAGCCGTGACCACGCCGATTGACGTCATATTCCTCTGGCATATGCACCAGCCGTACTACAAGGATCCGGTCAAGGGGGAGTACGCCCTGCCCTGGACCTATCTGCATGCCATCAAGGACTACTATGACATGCCGGCCATTGTGGAGGATACGCCGGGGGCCAGGGCAGTCTTTAACCTGGTGCCGTCGCTGGTGGAGCAGTTGCTGGACTATGCTGCCGGCACGGCGGTGGACCCCTTCCTGATCAAAGGGCAGATGAATCCGGCAGATATGTCGGAAGAAGACCGGATCTTCCTGCTGGAGAACTTTTTTTCTGCCAACCGGCAGCGGATGATCGAGCCGCACCGCCGCTACCTTGAACTGCTCTACATGGCTGGCGAAGGCAAACCGGGTGCAGTGCGGGAGCGGGTCAGGCATTTCAGTTACCAGGACCTGCAGGATCTGCAGGTCTGCTTCTTTCTGGCCTGGACCGGCGAGGCGGCCCGGCGCCGCTTTCCTGCCTTTCAGGAACTGCTGGCCAAAGGGCAGGGCTACACGGCAGAAGATCGGGCCCTGTTGTTTGCCACCCAGCGCAAACTGCTGAACGAGATTGTGCCGCTCTACAAACGGCTGCATGCATCAGGACAGATTGAGCTGTCGGTCACCCCCTATTTCCATCCGATCCTGCCGCTTTTGTGCGATACACAGCTGGCGCGGGAGGCGATGCCAAAGGTGACGCTGCCCCAGGAGCGGTTCCGCCATCCGGAGGATGCCCGGGCCCATATTGGCCATGGGCTGCGTTATTTCCAGGAGGTCTTCGGCATCACACCCCGGGGGATGTGGCCTTCTGAAGGTTCGGTCAGTGACGAGGCCCTGCAGTTGATCCGCGAGTGTGGCCTTAGCTGGGTGGCTACCGATGAAGAGGTCTTGGCCCGCTCGCTGGATGGCGGTCTGGGGCCGCATCATGAACGGCTCTACCATCCCTGGCGCTTTGCCACTGCCAAGGGAGATCTGGGGATCTTCTTCCGTGACCACCAGCTTTCCGACCTGATCGGCTTTACCTACAGCCAGTGGGATGCCCGCCGGGCAGTGGCCGACTTTACCGGGCGCCTGCGTCAGATCGGCCGCCAGGTGGGCAGTGAAGGCAAGGTGATCCCGGTCATCCTGGATGGTGAGAACGCCTGGGAGTTCTATCCGGACAATGCCTATGACTTCCTGTCCGGCATCTATGCCGCTGTTGCCGAGGCCCGGGATCTCAATCTGACCACCTGTAGTGATGTCTTGGCCCAATCAAGTTTTGAAGGCCGTCTGCACCGGATTCATCCCGGTTCATGGATCAATGCCAACTACGGCATCTGGATCGGCCACCCAGAGGAGAATCTGGCCTGGGATCTGGTGGCAGGCGCCCGCCGGGCGATTGTGGAACATCACCCCGAAGCCGCCCGCCAGCTTGCCAACGCCGGTATGGATGGCGACCAGGTGGCCCGCCTGCTTTGTACCTCGCTCTACGCAGCCGAAGGCAGCGACTGGTTCTGGTGGTTTGGTGACGACCACTTCTCGCCCCACAGTGATCGTTTTGACCGGCTGTTCCGTCAGCATCTCACCAATATCTACACCATGCTGGGAATCAGTCCGCCCCGGGAGTTGCTGGAGCCGATCAAGAAGAAGAGCCCCGCAGGTCTGGTGCGTGAACCGGCCGGTTTCATCGAGCCCGAGATCAACGGCCGGGTGGGCGACTACTTTGAATGGCTGGCAGCCGGCCTGTTTGACCTGACCCGTCAGGGGTCTGCCATGCACTCGTCTGATCGCCTGCTGCAGGGCTTTTACTGGGGCTATAACCATGATCAGCTCTACTTCAGAATTGACGGTATCCAGGAACTCTCGCGCCTGTTGAAAGAGAACGACATCCTGGCCCTGCATCTGATTGCCGACCGGGAATACCGTCTGCCGATGCAGCGCAGCATGGAAGAAGGGCTGTTACTGGTCAGGGAGCTGGGCAATTGGACCCCTACCAACAGCTGCTGCCGCTGGGCCATTGACCGGACCTGCGAGGTGGCACTGCCGCTGGAAGGGCTGCACCTGCTACCGAAATCCAAGCTGTTTGCCAGTGTGACCCTGACCCGTAACAGCGAAGAGATCGGGCGCTGGCCGTCGGATGCGCCGTTGATGCTGAATTATGAAGGGCCGGACCTGGAAGCAAATGACTGGCTGATTTGAAACGGTCTTTTTCCGTCCTGGCCCCGCCAATCTTCGGAATGTCTTGTGCAGCGTACTGCACGGTACGCCTCCGCGCCATTCCTTGATTGACGAGCCCATAACGAAAAAATCCTCGTTTCTATACAAAGAAGGGTATGTCTATGTCCGAATTGCGTTGGGACCCATTAAAACTGCACTGGGTGATTATTGCCACCGAACGGGGCCGCCGTCCGCGGGACTTCCAGTCTGAGCCGGAGCCGCTGCCGGTTACCTCCTGTCCGTTCTGTTACGGCAATGAAGACAAGACCCCGCCGGAGATCTTTGCCATCCGCTCCAGCGGCATGCCCAATACCCCCAACTGGAAGGTGCGGGTCATCCCCAACAAATATCCGGCCCTGCGGATAGAAGGCGAGCTGGAAAACCGGGGGCATGGCCCCTATGACGTGATGAACGGTATCGGTGCCCATGAGGTGATTATTGAGACACCGGATCATGACAAATCCATGGCTGATCTGGCACCTGCTGAACTGACCGATGTGCTGGTTACCTGGCGCACGCGCCTGCTGGACCTGCGCCGGGATTTCCGTTTCCGTTACATGATCCTGTTCAAGAACCATGGCGCACGGGCCGGTGCCTCGCTGGCCCACTCCCACAGTCAGCTGATTGCCGTGCCGATGCTGCCGCCGGTGGCCACCACCGAGCTGAAGGTCTGCCGCACCCACTATGCCAACAAGGAGCGCTGCCTGTTTTGTGACCTGATCACCTTTGAGCTGGAACAGGGGGTGCGGGTGGTGCGGGAGTTTTCCAATTTTGTGACTCTGGCTCCCTACGCTGCCAGCTTCCCCTTTGAGCTGCGGCTGTACCCCAAACGGCACAGCCATGACTTTGCCCTGATGAACGATGCGCAGCTGGCAGAGCTGGCCGTGGCCCTCAAGGATATGCTGATGCGGGTCAAGCTGGTGTTGAAGGATGCCCCCTACAACTTTATCCTGCACACCTGTCCGCCCATGCACAAGCGCCCCGGCAAGCCTGCTATGTGGACCTCGCTTGAGTATGACTACCACTGGCATATCGAGCTGGTGCCGCGCCTGACCTCCATTGCCGGTTTTGAATGGGGCACCGGTTTTTTCATCAACCCGACCTCGCCGGAGGATGCAGCCCTGTTCCTGCGTGAGGCGGAGGTCTAGTTGTCTCACCCCCGTTCCCTCAAAAAGATACTGGAACAACTCTATGCAGACCGCTCCCCACAGCATCTGGCCAATGATCCGCTTTCCTTTTGCCACCGCTATCGTGCCCCGGCTGATCAGGAGGTTGCCGCCCTGATCGCGGCGGTATTTGCCTACGGTTCGGTCAAGGTGATCAAAGGCAGTCTCAGCCGCATTTTCAGCATCATGGGTGATTCTCCGGCAGATTTTGTGGATGGCTTTGATCCGAAGCGAGACAGGCAACTCTGTAGCGGCTTTAAACATCGCTTTAACGATGCCGATGATCTGGCGGCCCTGTTTTGGGCTATCCGGCTGATGCGTCAACAGCAGGGCAGTATTGAGAGGTTTTTCTGCCGGTTTTTTGAGGCGAATGCAGCGACGGTAGAACAGGCCTTGAACGGTTTTTGCGCTGCAGTAACCGTTTTTGATTACCGGCTGCTCTTTGGCAGCGCAGCTCTGCCGCCGGAAAGCAGCTTCCGTTTTCTGTTCCCCTCGCCATCCGGCGGCAGTGCCTGCAAGCGGCTCTGTATGTTTCTGCGCTGGGTGGTGCGTCCTGCGGACGGTATCGACCTGGGCCTTTGGCAACAGGTGCGCCCGGCCCAGCTGGTTATTCCGGTGGATCGGCATATCGAGCGGATCAGCCGGATGCTTGGTCTGACCAGCCGTCGCACTCCGGACTGGCGTATGGCCTGTGAAATCACTGCGGCGCTCAGGCAGTTTGACCCGCTGGATCCGGTTAAGTACGACTTTTCAATCTGTCATCTGGGGATTTCCGAAGGATGTAACGGTACAAGCTCGGCGTCATGCCCTGGCTGTCCGGTAAAGCGGCACTGCCGGGCAGTATAAGTAAATTGACACCGGCTGGTCATTCTGCTACACAATACGTTGATTTTTCAGCTGTTAAGAGCACTCACGATATCACTGCCGACAGGGAGCTGGCGATGATCATTCAATGCGAACAATGCCGGACCAAATTCAAGCTTGATGACGAGAAGGTGTCGGATCGGGGGGTCAAGGTCCGTTGCGCCAAATGTCGCCATGTCTTTACGGTGCGCAAGGATGTTGCACAGGCCGGGGCAGTGGATGCGATGCTGCCGGAAACGGTAGCGGCAGCACCTTTTCCCGTTTCCGATGAAACGGTCCGTATGGCTGCAGCTCCGGCTTCAGAGCCTGAGGTTGCCGGTTTTTCCGCAGAACCTGAGGTCGCCTTTGATTTTGGCGCCGCTCCGGTGGAGGCAGCCGTCCCGGATGCTGTCCCCTTCAGTTTTGAGCAGCCCGAAGCAGCAGCCGGCAGCAGCTTTGACTTTGGTGATGTCGCTTTCACGACAGAGCCCCCTGTTGCCCCGGCAGCAGCTGATTTTGGTGAAATGACCATGGTCATGCCGCCGAAACAGCAGGCAGCTGAAGCGATACCGGAATTCAGTCTGGAGTTCGGTAGCGCGGCTGTGGCGGCTCCGGCCACGCCTGCAGCAGATGAAGCGGCCTTTGATTTTGGTGACGCCCTGGCCTCATCGTCGATATCAGATGCCACTGCCCAAAAGGTTGAGTTCGATTTTGGCGACCAGGCCTCCTCAGCGGTTGCCCAGACCGGTGACATCGATCTGGCCGGTTTTGACTTTGGAACGGCCCCTGCAGCGGCAGTCACTATTCCAACAGGAATTGATACAACTGATTTCAGTGATTTCAGTGCCGCAACGGCTCCGCAGTCAGCGGTTGCCGGTGGTTTCAGCTTTGATGATGCCGTCCCCCAGCCTGCAACAGCCGCTACTGACAGCTTTGACTTCTCCGGGGTTGATTTGGGAATGGGCCAGCCTCAAACAACAGTTCCTGCCTCAGAGGTGGATACGTTCAGTCTGGGTGAGGTGGACTTCAGCAGTGACACCGCAGCTGTTGCGGTAGACGCCTCGGCAACTGCGCCAGCAGGTACCCTGTTTGCGCCGGTAGAGGAGTCGGTCGTCCGCCAACAGGAGATTGCGAAGCCGGATATCAGTTTTGATCTGCCGGGTGCTACTGACGAACAGCCGCCTTCGATTACCTCCCGCCGCCGCCAGAGCTCAACGCTTTCGATTCTGATTGCGGTGATCACGGTGGTGGTGCTCGCTGTGTTGGGCTACATGGCCTACAGCTTTATCAGTGACGGTCCCAAGGCGGTCTCCCTCTTCGGTAATAAGGCCGGAGTGCCGGTTGAGGATGGCAAGATTACAGTGCAGAATATCAAGGCCTACTTTATTCCCAAGGCTGCCGCCGGTGAACTGCTGGTCATAACCGGTGAGGCCTTGAACAACTTCAAGAAACCCCGTGCGGCCCTGCAGGTGAAGGGGATGGTCTTTGGTGCTGCCAATCAGGCTGTTGCCACCAAGACCGCCTATGCCGGCAATCTGCTGACGAAAGAACAGCTGGCCGAGATGCCGGCTGAAAAGATCGAGGCAGCCATGAACAACCAGTTCGGGGACTCTCTGGCCAATCTGGAGGTTCAGCCCGGCAAGACCATTCCGTTTACGATTGTAATTATCAATCCCCCCGTCGACGGCAAGGAGTTCGGAGTTGAGCCGGTGGGATCAACGGTGGCTGCGGCTGGCAAGTAATCGGGTGAATGTGTTTGAGCGCAGCAAGAAAGGGCTGCCCGGTAATCCGGGCAGCCCTTTTGTTTGTACTTCACCTGCTACACTGATTGATTCCGGAAACGAGGTCTTTTACGGCGTTTCCGTCAAGAAGGCTAAACGATTTCTACCAGTTTGATCTCAAAGGTCAGATCCTGTCCGGCCAGCGGATGGTTGGCATCCAGGGTGACGGTGGTCTCGGTTACTTCGGTGATCAGGACCGGCATGGATGAATCATCCTGCAAAACCACCTCAAGTTGCTGTCCTTCAATCGGTTCTATTTCGCCGCTCAGCTCTGACCGGTCGACCACTGCAACCATCTGCTCATGCCGGGGGCCATAGGCCTCGTCAGCCGGAATGGTCACCTTGATGCTCTCGCCTACGGAAAGTCCCAGCACCGCTTTTTCAAAACCGGGGATGACGTTGCCGCCGCCGATGGTGAATTCAAGCGGCTCGCAGCCGCAGTCGCTGCCGGTGCCGCAGCCGCCGGAACTGCTGCAGCTACAGCCGCAGCTGTCCTGTTCTACTGTCTCGGAAGAGTCGAAAATTGAGCCGTCCTGCAGGGTGCCGGTGTAGTGTACCCGGACGGTATCGCCCTGTTGTGCCTGTGCCATTGGAATGTCCTTTCATGCCATAAATAACCTGCCCTTCCAGGGAGCAGGAACTGAAGTTATGCGGGGGGGATCAGCTGTTCAATCTGTTGCGTGGTGGCTCCTGCAATCCGGATCCGTTTGTGTCGCGAGCTGTCCCCGGAGATGAGGGTGACGGCAGATTTGGGAACCTTCAGCTTTTTTGCCAGAAATTCGCGGCAACACTCATTGGCAGCCCCATCCACCGGGGGGGAGGTCAGGCGCAGCTTCAGCTCACCTTCGTGAATGCCGCAAAACTGGTTGCGGGAGGCCCTGGGCTGGACAAAGACCCGCAGCAGCAGTGCATCTCCCTGTTGAGACCAGGGTAACGCGGGACTACTGTTCACCGCTGCCGATCATCCGGACATGGTTGTCCAGCAGTGCCTTGAACTCCATCTCAAACTGCAGCTTCTGGCGGCGGACATCCTGTATTCGTGCCTGCAGATCAGCCACCTTGCGTTCCGCCTCATCCACCAGCCGTCTGGCCTGTAACTGGGCCTCTGAGACGATCAGCGCTGCCTCTTTCTGGGCATTGGCCTTCATCTCGTCGGTAATCCGCTGGGCTGCCAGCATGGTTTCACGCAGATCCTTTTCACGCTGGGCATGATCACTCAGCTCACGGGTCTGGCGGTTGGCCTGCTCTTTCAGCTCGGTATTTTCCCGCAGCAGCCCTTCCATCTCAACCGCCACGGCCTGCAGAAAGCTGTCCACATCGTCAGGATCAAGGCCGCCCAGCATCTTGCCCTTAAACTGCTGCTGCCGTATATCGAGGGGGGTAATGGTCATGGGGTATTACCTCAGTTTCAGGATCATGCTGTAGTTGATCAGGTACTGGTACAGGGTGTTCAACACGACAATCTGCACCACATAGATCAGGGCAAAGGCCACCAGCGGCGAGAGATCCACCGGTCCCATGGCGGGCATCCTGCGGCGGATGCGGGAGAGCAGCGGTTCAGTCACCCGGTACAGAAAGCTCACAATCGGGTTATAGGGATCGGGGTTGACCCAGGTGATCAGGGCAGCTGCAATCAGGATATATTTGTAGACCGTCAGCAGCCCGTCAACCAGCTCAACAATCTTGGCCAGTGCATACAGAATATTGCCGAAAAGGATCATGGTGTCAGTAACCTCCCAAACTTCATAGCCTTGCACTATGCAGCAATCGTTTGGGAAAGTCAAAAGCTCTCTTGGTTTACGGTGCTGTCGACACCCTTGTCAGGGTGGTGCAATTCTGTTAATGCTGTCTCACTATTTCATCCCTAAGGATATCCATCATATGCCCGCATCCCGTTTTCTTGATTGTGCCATTGAGGCAGCCCTGGCTGCCGGGCAGTTGCAGCGCTCACGTTTTGATGCCGCTTTTTCAATTGACCTGAAAGGGGCCAAGAATCTGGTGACCGAGCTGGATCTGGCCTCAGAGGCGTTGATTGTTGAGAAGATCCACGCCCGCTTTCCTGAACATGGCATCCTGGCTGAAGAAGGGGATTATCCGGCCGGTGATGGCCGGCATGTCTGGATAATCGACCCGCTGGACGGCACCACCAACTATGCCCACGGCTATCCCTGGTTTTGCGTCTCCATCGCCCTGGCCGTGGGGGGAGAACTGGTGGTAGGGGCGATCTACAACCCGATGACCGATGAGCTGTTCAGCGCAACCACCGGCGGGGGGGCCTTCCGCAACGGCCGCAGGCTGTCCGTATCGAATCGCCAGCCGCTGGCATCGGCCTTGCTCGGCACAGGTTTTCCCTATGATTGTGCCACTGACCCGGAAAACAACTTTGACCATTTCATCCGTTTCCAGAAGGCTGCCCGCGGTATCAGGCGGGCCGGTGCTGCCGCCCTTGACCTGGCCTATCTGGCCGCCGGACGCCTGGACGGCTTCTGGGAGGTCAAGCTGAAGCCGTGGGATGTGGCAGCCGGTACCCTGCTGGTCCGTGAGGCAGGCGGTCTGGTCAGCGCCTTTGACGGTAGCGACTATGAGGTGACCGATCACCGCATCCTGGCCAGTAACGGCCTGATCCATGACGAAATGATCGCCCTGCTGGCGGCGGAAGAGGAACAGCCATGAAACGTCCGATTATCGCACTGCTGCTTTCAGGCCTGATCCTGCCAGGCCTGGGCCAACTGTATCTGGGGCGCCGCAACAAGGGGATCGCCCTGATCATGGCAGTCAACCTGCTGCTGCTGGCCGCTCTGTTTTTTGTGATGAAGATCGCCAGCCCGGTGATCGGTGCGTACCTGACCGGTACCCCCTTGACCCCGGCCCTGATCCTGCAGCAGCTACAGCCGTATAACTTCTGGGCCAAGCTGCTGCTGGCAGCAGTTTTTGGTTTGTGGGGCTTTGGGTTGGTGGACCTTTTCAGTGCCTTTAAAGAACAGGATGACGTCTCCCGCAATTGACAAACACTGTTTGTCTGTGCGATAGTAATCAGACTTTAACGAAGGGACGTTCGCAGTTTGATGCGACGAACAGTATAATGATGCAATCATGTATTATTGGCAGCGGTGCCGGCCTGCCGGAACGGGTGGTCGGCAATGATTTTTTCTCCTATCTGGTTGATGATGCCGATGAGTGGATCTCCTCCCGTACCGGTATTCGTGAACGGCGTTTTGTCAGCCCTGATGAATCAACCTCTGATCTGGCCACACGAGCCGCCCGGGCCGCCCTGACCGATGCCGCTATCAGTGCCGATGAGATTGACTGCATTGTGGTCGGCACCTCCACGCCGGACATGATCCTGCCTGCCACCGCCTGCATGGTGCAAAAAGAGATCGGCGCTAAAAACGCCTTTGCCTTTGACATTAACTCGGTCTGCGGCAGCTTTGTCTTTGCCCTTGATACGGCAGACAGTTTCATCCGGGCCGGCAAGGCCCGTACGGCCCTGGTGATCGGGGCCGACACCTATTCCAAGATCCTCAACTTTGACGATAAGACCACGGCCCCGCTGTTTGGCGATGGTGCTGCAGCCGTGATCATCCGCGGCGAGGAAGGCTCGGAAAAGGGGATTATTACCTCATTCATCCGTACCGACGGCAACGGCTGGCCCCTGATTCAGGTTCCTTCATCCGGTTCTCGCAAGCCGGTTACCGCAGAAACCATCGCTGCCAAAGAGAACACCTTCTACATGGCGGGCAAGCCGGTCTATGTCTTCGCCACCAGCGCCATTCCTGAACTGATCCAGACCATCTGCAGCAAGGCCGGTATCCAGCCTGCCGATCTTGACTGGCTGATTCCCCACCAGGCCAACCTGCGGATTATTGATGCCGTTGCCAAAAAACATGACATCCCCAAGGAAAAGTTTCTGGTCAACCTGCAAAAATACGGCAACACCTCGGCTGCCTCGGTCGGTCTGGCCCTGAATGAATTCCGGCAGGACGGCACCATCAAGCCGGGTCAGCTGGTACTGGTGATGGGCTTTGGCGGTGGTCTTTCCTGGGGCGGGCTCTTGATTAGATTTTAATCCTTCCACAGGATCACTTACGTTTGAGATACAAGGGACCGGTACACTGCCGGTCCCTTTTTTTGTGGCACGATAAATCTGGCACAGCTCCTGCTTTCTTTGCAGGTATGAAGACACCTCTGACTGATAGGAGCAGAGCTGCAACGGTGCTGATCTGCTCCCCTGATCCGGTCTTTCAGGGCCACCTGACGCGACTGCTTGAGACGATCGGCGGCTATCGTGTTGCCGTGACTGCCGGCCCTGCTGCAGCACTGCAATACGCACTGGCGCAGCCGCCGGACCTGCTGATCTGCAGCCATGATCCGCTTCATTGTGATGGTATCGCCTTGGCAGAGACACTGCACGGCAAGGTCTGGGTGCCGGTGGTACTGGCAGCGCAGCCCTGGACACAGGAGCTGGTAAAAGCGGCAGTTGCCGCCGGTGTTGCTGCTTTTCTGACCAGTTTCCCTGCAGAGGCGGAGCTGAGGCATGCGCTGCTTGAGGCTTGTGTCAGGTTGGAGCATGAGGATCGTCTGCGGAGCAAATTACGGGAGTCTGAACAACGGCTGGCAGATCGCAAGGTGATAGAAAAGGCAAAAGGTCTCTTGATGGAGCGGGAGCGGATCAGCGAGGAAGCCGCCTTTAAGCTGATGCGCAGCCAGTCCATGACCCGCAGGATCAGTATGGCCAAGCTGGCCGAAGAGCTGCTTACATAAAGCGTCCCGCCGGGCTTGCCAGAATCAGCCGGTCGGCATGTTCTTCCAGCTCACGCAGCAGCTTGACGTCCATCTTCTTCAGCCAGCGTCTGGGGATCGACTCCATGCCGTAGTAGGCACCGGCCAGCATGCCGCAGATAGCGCCGGTGGTGTCTGCGTCAGCGCCCTGATTAACGGTGCCCACCAGACAGTCTTCAAAATCCTTCCCCTTGAAAAACCAGTGAAAAACGGTCTGCATCGTATCTACCACATAGCCGGTGGCCAGGCCGCGGTACGGTTCAAAACAGAACGTGGGGAAACGGATTACAAAGCCGTCAACCTCGCGGCGCAGACTGCTTTTCGAGGCCCCCTGCAGGATCTGGTGCAGCAGGGTGCCCAGGCAGATGCAGGCGGCATCGGACAGGGCCTGGTGATGGGTCAGCCGGGCCTGTTCCAGGGCGTACTTTTTCATCAATTCAGTATCGGGTAGCGACAGCAGGGCGGCCGGCAGCATCCGCATGGCAGCGCCGTTGCCGCCATCCCACTGATTATACGGTACCTCAAGGGTGCCGTGCAGCATAAAGGCCCGGATACCCTTGCGGCAGGTGTCACCACAGTCAACGGGCCGTGATTTGAGCCAGGCGGCAAATTGCTGGGCAATCGCCTCCCGTGACCAGCCCTGGTTTTTTGCAACTGCCCTGGCAATGCAGAGCGCCATTTCCGTGTCGTCGGTGACCTGGCCCGGTTTCAGGCGCAGCCAGCCACCGCCGGTAATCTCTTTGAAGACACCGTACTTGGCAGCAATCTCCGCGGTGGTCATGAACTCAACGGTTGCCCCCAGTGCATCGCCAATCGCCATGCCGACAAAGGCTGCCCGGGCACGTTCTTTCAATTCAGATGGGTCAATGTTCAGGATCATGAAAAATCTATAAGCAAGGAGTGTTCCCGATGCGTGAGATGCAGGTTGATATCTGGTCGTATCAAGGGCAGGCCGTCATTGCTATTACCACCAATGGCTCGCTAACCCTTGACGGCAGGGCCATCATGGGCAAGGGGGTTGCCAAACAGGCTGCGGAACGCTTTCCTGAACTCCGCCATCAATTGGGCCGGTTGCTGCAGGTACGCGGCAACCATGTCCATGAGATCATGCCCGGCCTGGTCAGCTTTCCGGTCGAGGAAACCCCGTATTCACTGCCTGAACTGCGTTTGATCAGGCGTTCTGCAGAGGAATTGCGCCTGTTGGCTGATCAGTGCGGCTGGACACAGGTGCTTGTTCCTCGGCCCGGCTGTGGCGGCGGCGGAATGCGTTGGCAGGAGGTACAGCCGGTGCTGGAAGAGTTTTTTGATGATCGTTTCATCGTTGTGTTTGCACCAGAACATGAAAATTGATTAAAAAAACGGCATGGCTGGGATGCTGCAATTGATAACATCTCAATATTACATCAAAAACAAAACTGGCACGCTCTATGCCTAACAATAACCATCTATGGGCAACGGCGCCTGCGGGACTGATCTCCTGCGGCGCCGTTTCTGTTTGAAAGGAGCGTACACCATGGCAACATCCTGTGAGCAGATGAAGAAAATTCAGGGACATCCCTGTTTTGAAGGTAACCATCACAAGACCGGCCGGATGCATCTGGCTGTGGCCCCGGCCTGTAATATCAAATGCGGCTATTGCACCCGCAAGCATGACTGCGCCAATGAATCCCGGCCCGGTGTTGCCAGCCGTCTGATGACCCCGTCCGAGGCGCTGGACAAGGTGCGGGAAGTAATGGCCTCGCCGATCCTGGGGCCGACCATGCGGGTGGTGGGGATTGCCGGACCGGGCGATCCGCTGGCCAATCAACAGACCTTTGAGACTTTCAAGCTGGTCGGGGAGGCCTTTCCGGACCTGATCAAGTGTATGAGCACCAACGGCCTGCTGCTGCCTGAGTCGCTTGAGCGGCTGCATGCCCTGGGGCTGCACAGCCTGACCGTCACCATCAACGCGACCAACGCTGAAACTGCAGCGCAGATCTACCGCCACATCTACTACCACGGCAAACGCTACAGCGGCAGGGATGCCGCCGAGATCCTGCTGGCCAGTCAGTATGAAGGGGTACAGCGGGCCGTTGAGCTGGGGATGGTGGTCAAGGTTAACACCGTGCTGATCCCCGGTATCAACGAGGCCGAAGTCCCGTTGATAGCAGAGCGGATTAAAGGGCTGGGGGCCTTTGTGATGAACGTGATGCCGCTGATTCCCCAGGCGGATCTGGCGCATATTCCGGCCCCCAGTGCAGAGCAGCTGGCAGAGGTACGTAACAACAACGAGCGGATCATCAGCCAGATGCGGCATTGCAAGCAGTGCCGGGCCGACGCAATCGGGCTGTTATAGGACAGTATCAGCGGTTTCCTGACAACGGTACGAATGTGAGAAAGGTTTAGCCATGCAGATCAGCAACTTCACTCCCAACGATATCCACCCCTTTTTGTCCATGGCAAAAGATGAAGGGTGGATCAGTACCCGCCGTGAGCTGGCCTTTTTGCTGGAACGTTCTCCGCAAGGGTGCCTGGTCTGTCATGACGGAGAAAAGCCGGTGGGGTTTGTCACTGCAGTCCGGCATGGCAAATCAGGCTGGATCGGGAACCTGCTGGTTGCAGCCGGTGAGCGTGGGCGTGGGATCGGCACGGCACTGTTCAAGCAGGCCATGCAGGTTCTGCAGCGCGCAGATGTACTGACGCTCTGGCTGACTGCATCCAGTGCCGGGCGGCCGATCTATGAACGCAATGGTTTCACGGTCTGTGACCGGATCCGGCGTTGGGAAGGGCTGGGTGGTGAACCTGAGCCTGCAGCAGCGGTAAAGAAGATGCATTCGGGCTGGGAAGAGATTGATTTTCTGGGATGGGGGGATGACCGGACAGCCCTGCTGGCACATGCTGCCGATGGTGGTTCGGTACGCGGCAGCGAGGGCGGGTTTCTGGTTGTGCAGAGCCTTGGCAACCACCGCCAGATCGGTCCCTATGGCGCCTTGAACCTTCCAACGGCCGAGGCGCTGATGGACGGTATCCAGCAGCAGGGAGGGGCCACCATGCTGGATGTACCGGCAGCAAACCGCGCCGCCTCAAAGCTGTTGACCAGCAGGGGCTTCACAGTCTGCAGCGAGGTGGATCTGATGTATGCGGGGCAGCCACCGGCTTATCACCCGGAGTATATCTTCGGGCTGGCCAGTATGGGGAGTATGGGTTAAGCAAAGGAGCCTGACCATGAAAACTTCAGAAATTATCATCGATGATACCACCCTGCGGGATGGTGAACAGACCGCCGGTGTGGTCTTTTCCCGCCGGGAAAAACTGGCCATTGCCCGGTTGCTGGACCTGATCGGTGTGCAGGAGATCGAGTGCGGCATTCCGGCCATGGGAGCGGATGAGCAGGACAGCATCCGCGCCCTGGTGGAAATGGAGCTGTCTGCCCGCCTGATCACCTGGAACCGCGCCCTGATCCCTGAGATTCAGGCCAGTATTGACTGCGGTATCAAGGCGGTGGATATCTCGCTCTCGGTATCGGATCAGATGATCAGCCGCAAGCTGAAAAAAGACCGCACTGCAGTCAAAGAACAGCTGAAAACAGCCCTGGGCTTTGCCAGACAGCATGATCTGTATGTGTCGGTTGGTGGTGAAGATGCCAGCCGGGCTGATCTGGGTTTTCTGGTTGAACTGCTGCAGATCACCCGCGAACTGGGGGGAGATCGCTTCCGCTTCTGCGATACCCTGGGCATCATGGACCCCTTCAGCATGTACGACAAGGTGGCCTGGCTGCGGGCCGCCGTGCCTGAAGTGGAGATTGAGGTCCACACCCACAATGATCTGGGCATGGCCACGGCCAATGCCATTGCCGGCATCAGGGCCGGTGCCCGTTTTGTGAATACCACCGTCAACGGCCTGGGTGAACGGGCCGGTAATGCCGCCCTGGAAGAGGTGGTGATGGGCTTGAAACATGCCTGCGGCATTGAAACCGGCATAGATACCCATCGTTTCCGTGAACTGTCACTGATGGTGGCCAAGGCCTCCCGGCGGGAGCTGCCTTCCTGGAAGGCGGTGGTGGGTGAGCGGGTCTTTGCCCATGAATCCGGGCTGCATGCCGATGGCGTACTGAAAGATCCCCACAACTATGAAGGGTTTGATCCGGCTGAAGTGGGGTTGGTGCGTCAGATTGTGGTGGGCAAACATTCCGGTGCCAGCGGCCTGATCGATCGCTACCGCAGCCTGGGGATCGTACTCTCTCGGGATGATGCCGGTCTGTTGCTGCCGGTGGTGCGGCTGGAGGCGTTGCGCCGCAAGCGTGACCTGAAAGACCGGGAACTGGTGAATATCTATCTGAACGGAGCAGAGCTGCTGAAGGCAGCCTGATCCCGATCCCATTGCAAGGCGCAATCTTCGTTGGCTCGTCTTCGGCTCCTCAGTGTACTGCGTGTACACCTGCGTCGCCGAATTCCTTGCCACCTTGATATCATCCTTGAACTGGAATCGGAATAAAGGAGGACTAATTATGTGTACATCAGGAACGACCGTACCGATTGCCGAGGCAGCTGCTTTGCTGGCCACCACTGAGACACGGGTGCTGATGATGCTGAAGAAAAATGAGCTGCAGGGTAATCAGGTGGATGGTGACTGGTTTGTTGATAAGGCATCGTTGCAGCTCTGCGGCAAACCGCTCCCGTCGGATATCGTCAAGAAGGGCTGTGGCGGCGGGTGTGGCAGCGGTGGTTGCGGCAGTCATTGATGCCAATTCCAACTCAAAGCGCTATCTGCGTTGGCTGCGTCGTCGGCTCCTCAGCGTACTGGCTGGTACGCTTGCGTCGCCTCCTCCTTGCCGCCTTGATTTCATCTTTGATTTGAAATTGGCATAACATGCAGGAAATAGGAGGTCTTATATGCTCATCGTCAAGGCATTTGATCTGAAGTTCAAATATCGCAAGTATGTCGAAACCCGCGACGAACCGAAATTTTCAGGCCTGCCTGATCCTGCTCCATTCAACCGGGATGATCTGTACGAGGTGCTGCCGATGATGGGGGCGGTGATGGATCAGCTTGGTACAGCGGACGGCGAGATCCTGAACCGGCTTGAAGATTTTCTCAACACCATGCCGCGTTTCATCACCAGTCGTGAGGAGACCTTCCACTATCTGGTGGGGTGTGGCAGCCAGTCGATGGAAGGATACTAACAGGAGGATAGTGTGGCCCGTATTACGTTTTATACAAAGATAGGATGCTTAACCTCACAGAAGCAGCTGGCGTTGCTGCAAGAGGCAGGGCATCAGGTGCTGCTGCAGGATCTGCTGGCCCATCCCTGGACCGCTGAAGAACTGCGGTCCTACTTTGGGGGACTGCCGGTGCAGGATTGGTTTAATCCCAATGCCACGCGGGTCAAGTCGGGCGAGATTGATCCTGAGGCCTATGCGGCTGATGAGGCGCTTGCCGTGATGCTGCAGGATCACCTCCTGATTCGGCGGCCTCTGATGGAATCCGGCGGCAGCAGAAGATGCGGGTTCGATCCGGCAGTTATCCATGACTGGGTCGGGCTTGCCAGGCATGGTGATGCCTTTGTGTTCAGGGGCGATCTTTCCAGCTGTTCCAATCCCGGCGCTGTGGCATCTGCCTGCCCTTGACAGTCGCATACAGGACGTTACTGGATGTTTCGAGTAGTGAAGTCTCTCTGGCGGCACCAGGTGTGATTTAAGACACCAATCGTATTTCAGGTGCTTATTGAATATAAGAGGTTTCTGGTCTACTATGACCTGAATGTCCGGCGACACACGGGTGTCGCTCTACATTCAATCATCAGCAGGGGAGTGTACCTCAATGTCCATGAGATCTTGTATTCCGGCAGTACTCAGCTTGTTCAGCCTTCTGGTGGCCGGCTGTACGCACACGCTTCCTCCGCATCAGGAGGTGAATCAGGCCTTGCAGAAAACGCTGAACTCCAGCGGCTATAACTACACCTCCAAAAGCAGCATCACAAACCTGGCAGTGCCGGTCAAGGATCTGAAGACTGCTGCCTCCAAACAGCAGTATCTGGAAAAGAGTCTGGAGATGGCGCGGGGGCTTTCGATCATTGCTGATGGCGCCATTGACATGAAGAACAAAAAATCCGAGGTGCTGTACAACCTGCACTACGATCAGGACAATGTCGAGGTCTCAATCAAGGTACCGCTGCTGTTCGATTACACCACCCAGACCCTGTATGTCGGCACAACCCTTTTTAACACCATCTTTCCGATGGCTCCGGGCAACAAAGGCAAGCTGATCAGGATTGATCTGAATGACCTGCTGAAACTTACCGGTGAGAAGTCTGACAAACTTAAAAACCTGCTCGGCAAGAAGTACTTTGATTCGGTTAACGAGGGATTGAAACAAGGGGTTTTAAAGGGCTTTGCCGGTCTGAAGGATGAGCGTTTCAGTGATCAGCCGCTTACGGGTGACGACAAGGCAGCGGGTCTGGTCAGGCATATCACGGTCAGACTGAATCATGAGGAGTCGGTTACGCTGCTGCTTACCATTGCAGACACCCTTATCCAGCGGCTGTACCAGGATGGTGTGCTGAGCAAGGAAGAGTACGGTACCCTGATGATCCTGACTGACAAGCAGAAAGTCGACACCTACCTGGCTACCTTCAGTATGGCTGTTACCCTTGATATCGGGCTGGCATCAACAGGGCAGATCAGCCGGATTGAAAGCCGCTTCACGGTGGTGGGTAAGGACAACCGCTACCAGGTCGGTGTGGCGAATATCAGCCGGTTCAGCCGCTATGATGACCCGCTTTTTACGATCAGGCCTGAGCTGACCGGTACGGTTGACCATAAAGAGATTCTTGAGTCGATCCTGGCGGCCAGGGCAGCCCAAAAGGCCGAAGCAGAGGCAAAAAAGGCTAAAGAGCCCAAAGAGGCTGAACCTGAAGCACCCAAGGAAGAAAAGAAGATCGCTGAATAGGCTGCTTGGATTGAAAGCTGCTGGCCCCCAAAGGGTCAGCAGCTTTCCGCCTCAATCCGGTCCAGCAGTGCCAGGGCCGGCTGGTCATCGTAGGTCTCGAACAGCTCTCTGATGTTATTGATATAGGCATGGACCAGATACAGCTCATCCTGACTGAAACCGCTGGTTTCATCCGGCTTATTGATCTTCTCCAGTTTGCCTTTAAACAGCTCCCAGAAGCGATTGGTCCTGGCAGGGTCATCAATATGGCGGCGGAGCAGCGCCACCAGCTTTCGTGCATTTGAGTCGCCATCAATCCCCACAAATGAAACATAGCGGTCAGGTTTACTCATTGCAGTGCATCCAGCCGCAGGGCAAAGGTCAGATCACATCCCGCCAGGGGGTGGTTACCATCCAGCGTTACTTCCTGCTGATCCGCCTCCAGAATCACCAATATCCGCTCTCTGCCGCCGCTGAATTCAATCCGCAGCTTTTCACCGATCCGCAGCTCCCGTTCAGCCGGAAACATCTCCCGCTTCACCTTGATGATATTGGCATCAAGGCGCGGCCCGTAGGCCTCTGCCGCAGGGATCAGGATATTCTTGGTCTCGCCCGCAGCCATGCCGATGATGGCCTGTTCCAGCGCAGAAAAGACCTGGTCATTGCCGATGGTAAAGGTTAACGGGCCGCTGGTTTCGGTGCTGTCGAAGATCCGGCCGGTATCCAGGGTGCCGATATAACTGACCGTCACCGTACTGCCGTGTCGGGCCTGTTTCATAGAGGTGTCTCCTTGTCTGGTTTTGGGCAGCCGCAGGCTCCGCAACTGCAGATCCGCCGGCCGCACCTGCTGCAGGCGGGGTTTTTGGGGTCCCGTCCGTCAACCGTCCTGCCGCAGGACGGACAGCTGTAGCGATAGAAGGCAAAGCCGCAGTTGCAGCAGTACCGCATGCCGTCGGCATCCGGTTTGGCTGCGATATGTATTGATTCGCAGATCAGGCAGACCGAGGCCATCTCCGGGCAGTTTCTGATGCCGTCCCGCTGGGAACGGTACTTCCTGAACAGCCGTTTACCCTCTGCGCGGTCAATGGGTAGTGCCATGGTCCCTCCTCGGGGCGGATGCAAACCTCCATGCAACTTTGCTGCCGTGTCGCGCTTAAGGTTTGGCATGCCTGATGAATACAACACCAATAGCTGCACAAATATGCGGTAAAACGAGTAGAAGGGTGAAGACAATGCATACAAAAGAGGCAACGGTGCCGCTATCTACATCAGGAACAGCTCTCAAATATCTGGGGATGCGGCGTTATCAGCTGACGATGGAGGGACGTTTTGATCCGGGCTGGATCTGTGGACTCAGTCATGGCCTGGCACAGCGCAAGGTCAACATCACCAGGGTTGAGGCGGCACGCGGCATCGGCAGAAACTGGCAGTCCTGCCTTGACCTGGATTTCGGTGCTGCTGTACTGGCGCCTGATGCAATTGATTATCTGGCGCTCAGCAAGTCGAACGCGACTGTCCAGGCGTTGGCAGAACCGATTGCGCTGGATGATTACCAGCTTGAACGTTCAACCAGATGTGAGGGCAGTCTCTACCTGGAGGCAAACGGCCCCGACCGGCTCGGGGTCCTGTCGGCACTCTTGAACACCTTCAGCCTGTTTTCGCTCTTTCCGGCCGAGATGCTGGCGGAAACCAAAAACAAGCGGATCTTTGACCGTTTCTGGCTGAAGGGGATGGGCGGCAGCGCGCCATCACGGGAGGCGGTTGCGGCTCTGCGGGAACGGATGCAGGAGTTTACGCTGTGATGGGAGAGCGATTCTGAGGCGGCTGTCTGATCAACACAGTATCTGTGCTGATCAGACAGCCTGACTGCAGCAGGTGCGGGCCGATCAGGCCTTTTTGACAAACTCCGATTTCAACCCCATGGCACCGAACCCGTCAATCCTGCAATCGATGTCATGATCACCATCCACAATGCGGATGTTTCTGACCTTGGTGCCGACCTTGACCGGTGCTGAGGCCCCCTTGACCTTCAGATCCTTGATCACGGTCACGCTATCGCCATCCTTCAGCTCGGTGCCAAAGGCATCCCGCACCACCCGCGCAACAACCGCCTCCTCTGCCGCAACAACCGGCCATTCATGGGCGCACTCCGGGCAGACATAGTTATCGCCGTCCTCGTAGGTGTAGCTGGAACTGCAGGACGGGCATTTCGGTAATTCACTCATTGCTGGTTTCCTTTTCTATTTTTTGCTGCGGATACAGATTACATTACAAGCAGGCTATCCCTGCGGCACAATCCGTACGCAATGGGCGCTGGCCTCGGCCCGGCTGCGGGCCTCATCGGTGCTGGCTCCCTGGGTCAGGGCAACCCCCATGCGGCGGCCCGGGCGGGTATCCGGCTTGCCGAACAGGCGCAGCTTGGCCGTGGGAACGCTCAAGGCCTCTGCAACACCTGTAAAGCGCACCGTCTCCTGGCTGTCGGTTGCCAGGATGACATGGCTGGCAGAGGGGGCCAGGTTCAGGATCTCAGGCACCGGCAGCCCCAGGATGGCCCGCACATGCAGCTCAAACTGGCTCAGGTTCTGGGAGATCATGGTCACCATGCCGGTATCGTGGGGGCGGGGCGAGACCTCGCTGAACAGCACCGTATCCCCCTTGATAAACAGCTCCACCCCGAAGATCCCGTAACCGCCCAGGGCGGTGGTGACCATCTCCGCCTGACGCCGCGCCTCAGCCAGCGCTGCCGGTGACATGGCCATCGGCTGCCATGATTCGTGGTAATCCCCCTTGATCTGCACATGGCCGATCGGCGGGCAGAAGGAGGTGCCGCCGGCATGGCGCACGGTCAGCTGGGTGATCTCGTAGTCAAAATCAATAAAGCCTTCAATGATGACCGTATCCGAGGCACCGCGGGCGCCATCCATGGCGTACTGCCAGGCCGTGTCAACCTCGGCTGCGGTTTTCACTACGCTCTGGCCCTTGCCGGATGAACTCATGATCGGCTTGACCACGCAGGGGAACCCGATGCTGTCGGCAGCAGCCCGCAGCTCTGCCGCACTGGAGGCAAAGGCATAGGGGGCGGTGGGCAGCCCCAGCTCCTCAGCTGCCAGACGCCGGATACCCTCCCGGTTCATGGTCAGGTTAGCAGCCCGGGCCGTAGGGATCACCCGCTGGCCTGCCTGCTCCAGTTCCAGCAGAAAGACCGTATCAATCGCCTCGATCTCCGGCACGATCAGGTCGGGCCGCTCCTGCTCAATCACCCGGCGCAGCGCCTCCCGGTCCAGCATGCTGATTACATGGCTGCGGTGGGCCACCTGCATGGCCGGGGCATCGGCATAGCGATCAACTGCGATCACCTCCACCCCCAGGCGTTGCGCCTCCAGGGCGACTTCCTTGCCCAGCTCTCCTGATCCCAACAACAGCAGTTTGGTGGCACCGGCCTTCAGCGGGGTTCCAATGCTCATACGGTAACATCCTCCATGGTCGTGTTATGCAGCCAGTTTTCCAAGATAGTCATCCAGCGTAACCGCCGTAACTTCCCGATTCAACGGGCGGGTGGTATCGCTTAGCGACAGCCGCCGCCGCTCAATATCGCGAGGGGTGCCGATCATGGGTGGAAGGATAGCATGGGACGTGCAAACGTTTCGATGCAAATTTAAAGTGGGGTTTTAAATATGCATTAAAGTCGGCTCTGCTTACACCAGTACCACCACGATCAACGGCGTCTGCATTCTGGACAGCAGCTTTGCAACCGGCAGCACAAAGGCGGTAGTCAGCAGTAGCAGTGATGACAGCAGGCCGCTCAGGTGGAGCGCAGCACAGACCGTGGCCGCTGAGGGCTGTACATTTTCATTTGTTGACTGGACCCTTCTCCAGCAGGAGTCTTGGAAGCGAGTTGTCGTAGCAGTAAATTTACTTGGAATTTTTCTGTGCAGTCTGCAAGGATTTTTAACTCGATTGGAGATAACAACTTCTCAGTTTCTTCAGCATAGTAGCGGTATACCGTAAATTTTCCGTATTCCTTTTTATCACAAATGTTCATTGCGTTGCAGAATGCCTCGGCTATGCCTTGCATTGCTTCCAAATCGCGTTCTGCGTCCGTAACGTTAGATGCATGTGTCGCCGACGTAAATGCCAGTGCCAGAGCAAAGCCGACAAAAATAATTGGTCTCATGTTCACTCTTTCGCCGACGGCTATGACTTTGAGCCGACGGTTTTTGGGCAGGTCGTAAACCTTGTTGGGACTCCGTTTTCTCTGTTTGTATAGTGTTTAGGCGCGACCCCTATTTTCTCCCCCAGCAGCCGCGGCAGTGCGGATTCAACCATCGAGATGCCAAGCATCAGGATCCCCACGCCGCAGACCTCAGCAGGAAAGAGGTGGCGCAGCGAGGGAAGAAAACGAGAAAAGATGGCGCTGAAGATCCCGGCAATCACGGTCATGCCGCAGGAAAGCCCAATGCCACCCATGCTGGCGGCCTGAATGGAAACCGGCAGATACACCGGGTTGTTGATGTGCACCCCCAGAAACCCGCTGCCGATGCCGTTGCGGCGCAGACACTGCAAAAACGTGCCTGCAGCCATGGCCAGGATAGACGCTGTCACAATCCCTTCGGCATTGGTGTGTGAGCCTGACGATTCAGTCAGCAGCATCAGAGGGTAGACAATAAAGACAAGCGCCAGACTGGCATGCTGAAACGCCAGCAACAGCGTGGTTCGTAATGGCGGGATCTCGTTGACCCCATAGATTATTCCGGCTGGTTTCTGTTCCACAAAAATCCTTCCCCGTCATCTTCATGTTTACGGGTTCTTGCCCTGTGTGCTGAGTGGCAGGCACCGGCTGCAGGTCGCTGCTTCTGCCTGGTTGAAATCCCTTATAGCAACTTTATTGCAGGTAAAGAACTAATCATTCAGGGGGCTGAGAGACCTTTGATTAACTCTTGCGTGTGATACGGCAGGGCATCAAAATCTTTCATACAAAACACCAGTTGCCGGCGTGCCCATGGTTCTGTCAGCCGGATGTGATGAATTGCCATTTTTTTACTGCATCTGACAGCTGACGTTTCTGAGATGACACCGATACCCACATTTTCTTCAACCAGGTGGCATATTGAATCAAAATCATGCAAACGAACCCGGTAGCTGATGCGTGTGCCTAGGCGTTCGGCATGGTTATCCAGATGATCTTGAAGCGCACTGCCTTTCATGAGCCCGACAAACGGGTACCCAAGCAGGTCGCTGAAATTGACTGTTTGTGCGATTGTCAAAGGGTGGTGTTGAGGCACCACAGCGACAAGCTGATCGACGCGGAATAACCGCGATTCAAGCTGGCCGCGATCAATGGAGTCGGCCACAATCCCCACATCTGCCTTACCTGCCATGATCAACCGGACAATTTCGGCGCTTGGATATTCTTGCAGCTCAATATCTATCTGTGGGTGCAGCGCTAAAAACGCTCCTAGGGATTCGGGCAAGAACTCTGTCAGGGCTGCGGTATTGCAGGGCAGGCGGATCTGGGTCTTGATGCCTCGGGCGAATTCGCCGAGCGCGCCTTTCATGTCAACAACCTGGCGTAAAACTGCCCTTGCATGGCCTACAAGCGTCCAGCCTGCATCTGTTGGCTGAACACCACGGCGCCCGCGCTCAAGAAGCGGCACACCGAGTTCTTCTTCCATTCCCCGCACACGGGCACTGGCTGACGCCAAGGCCATATGGCCAAGTTCGGCCCCACCGGTGATGCTGCCTGCTTCCACAATGTTCAGAAAAAGTTTCAAATCAATAAGATCAAAGCGCATATCTGTACGTCCCTTGTACCGGGCAGCCTTCGTATTAAGCATAGCCTTGTTCAATATAATCCACATTTACAGACCTTACAAACCGAATGATACTGAACCCATGGAAATCAATATTCTCATATTTTTTGCAGGTCTGCTGGCGGGTGCCATGAATTCCGCAGCAGGGGGCGGGTCATTTGTTACCTTACCCACACTGGTTTTGGCAGGTTTGCCTTCGGTTTCAGCGAATGCTACCAGCGCTGTCGCTCTTTTCCCCGGTAGTCTCGTTGGTGCGTGGGCCTATCGCAGGGAGTGCAGATCATTCACCGCAATACCGTTGAAACCGATGATAGGGGCCAGCCTGGCTGGAGGGTTGCTGGGTGCTCTACTCCTGCACATGACCCCTACGAGGATTTTCGATAGTCTGATCCCATGGTTGCTTGCGCTTGGCACCGTTGCTTTCAGCCTTGGCCCCAAAATCGGTTGCCTGCTGCGGAAATCAGTTCAGCCTGGTTATCCATTTATGCTGATACTACAAGCGGCTCTGGCTGTGTATGGCGGGTATTTTGGCGGTGCTGTCGGCATTATGATGATGGCTGCCTGGAGCGTGTTCGGCATTACCGACATCAGATCAATGAACGCAGCCAAGACCCTCTTGGTAGGGATGACCAATGCAGCCGCTGTCATATATTTTGCCGGAACAGAACTGGTCTGGTGGTCGCAGTCAATAGTAATGCTGACAGGAGCTGTCATTGGAGGCTACGGCGGTGCCTGCTGGGTTCGACGTATCAGTCCGCAACGCTTACGCACCGGCATTACCATCTTTAACGTGGTTATTACGGTGGTCTTCTTTGTTCAGCGGATGAGATGAGGATAACGGCTGAGAGTGCAGCAGGTTCACTGCTGTTGCCGATGGTTGAACACTTCGAATCTTCCCCTTCCGTACTGTCGGCTGCATCTAACTGTCGTGCTAAATTGTCGGATAAACAAGCTTCTCATTATGGTCGTTTGCTTCGTCTGACCATATCAGCCTTACAATGTGTTTACTCTTTGAACCGAAATGTACAGCCGCTATAAGTTCAACTGACTGAAAAGTTTCCAGGGATTCAAGTGGAAATTTGTTCTCAACTTCCGATTCGAGCAGTACTTCATTTCCTTCGGGAAACTCTATTCGGACATTCCTTGCTGTTGATTTACCCTTATTCCAAATCTTTAAGCGGTATTTACTATTGCCTAACTTGATGAAGCCCGCCCCCAAATCAGCTTTCTTACCATTCAGTGCTGCACCGGCTTCTTTCTCAAGCAACAATGAATTGAGCTTTTCCTGACTTTCAATCAACGATTTTTGCCTTTCGTTGAACTTGAAAGTTTTCCATGTGGCATACCCTGAGAGAAGAAGTGCCAAGCCAGCTATAATATCCCCAGCATCAGCAGTAATAGGCATTATTTTATCCTTATATTCTTGTTTCCGCTGAAGGCTTTCCTCAGCGATTCCTTAAGCTCTCTCGCTATATCGTCCCTTGCTTCTTTCGCCATTTCGGAAAAGTGTTCTTGAATATTTTCGCTGTTTTCATGCATGAGTTCATCTTTCGTCATGGTTCGCCCGCAAGAAGCGCATTTCGCGACCTCTATGACCTCATCAACTCCTTTCTCGTATTCGAAGTGAGAGCAACAGCATGTAGAGCACAGTAGACTGATTGTTCGCCCATATTTCTCTTCGTTTATCATAGCCCCTCCTTGTCCAACTCTTATAAGGCCCCTGTCAGTCAATAGGAAGTTTACGGGGTAGGTCTTGAAATATCACTTTTTTCACAAGAACTAACTTTTCAAGACCCTTAGGTGTTCCTCCCAGCTAGAGGGGCCGCGCGCCTGTGTAACACCATTAAGTTAGAACTAGAAATTTGTTATAAATTTGCCAATTGCCGCAACGCCAAAGACAAGGTCGTCTCGCATCTCTGACTGTGGTATGCGTAAATCTGTGCTTGAGCCAATTTCAAGCACAGTTGTGTTGAATGCCATCATAAGTTTTTCCAAGTTTTCTTCACGACTCTGCCCATCAATTTCGTTAGCGACGGCATCAATGGTCAAAGGAGCGGAAAGTTCCGTAGGAATCTTTGAGTGTACTGACCACGCCCCTGTGGATGCATCATATATCACATCATGGTAACCTGTTGGGCCACCAACAGGGTTTATTTGTGATGGTTTGAACCAGAAAGTTCGAGGCAGCAGGCGACGACGATAATTGCGAATCTCTAACGGTAGATGAAAAAATGGAAAGGCATAAAACACGGGGAACCCCAATGCTTCTAATGCTTGCAGACGAGCGTGCTGATCTTTTAGTGCTGTGCGGTTTAAATGCCAACGCCAAGTATTTCCAGAAACATATGCTCTTTTATATTGGATAAGAACTCCTATACCACCCCCGAGAGCAACATCAAAACCAAGCATACCTTCCAGCCGCTGTGACGGTGCAAGTGCAAAATGTGGCGTTCCTGTAACCCAGCCAAACCAGTTGATTAGTTCTGTCGTTAAATTCAGTTCTACAGTTTTTTCAGAAATCATTTTGTTGCTCCTAACTCGTTCTTGAGCGGTTCACGCGCGCGTGCGCGTGAACCGCTCATCCCCCCAAATAGAATGTTTGTCCTGTGGTCATTCCGTACCCCTGTTTCGGATTTGTATTGCTAATAAATGACTGCCATTACAATGTGTTACAAAAAACTGTAAAAATTCTTTACACCTTGAAAAAACGAAAAACCCGCCTGAAGGGGCGGGTTTGGGTGCTACGGTAGCGGTTTGGCATGTAGTTGCCGGATTCGCATGGGCGATCCTCTGTGTTGTGATGGATAAAGGTCTGTATAAGCTGATAGATGGCGTATGTCCAGAAAAAATAAGCTGGCTGTGGAGCCGGGACAGACCGCAGTGCTTCAACGCAGAGGCTGCGCTAAAACATTCCCACCCCTGTTTTGACTAGCAAAGCTGCAGTATCAGATTTTCTGTTTGCCTTTGCTGCGTGCGCTATCAGCCATAAGCTCGCTGAGCGACACGCTCCCGTCACGATTGTTGTCCATCTTTTGCAGGGTGATCGTTGCG
>Ga0074197_1000502_pt1 | contig 38541 bp, 32 predicted proteins | sample EPASupsiteSAE305_FD_64526 | JGI IMG/M metagenome (GOLD analysis project Ga0074197, IMG submission 64526) | Bioremediated contaminated groundwater microbial communities from EPA Superfund site, New Mexico - SAE3-05 reassembly with SPADES | ecosystem: Environmental > Aquatic > Deep subsurface >...
CCCCCTGCCCGGCGTTCGTCCACCCGTAGCCGCGCTTCCAGGAACCCCGGCTCGGCCAGACGGTCTATGCACCGGTCCGCGCAGTCGGCGCATTTGGCGGCGGCGCAGCCGCGGTAGGGTTCGCGGTATAGGAGGCCGCAGTCCTGGCAGCGCCTGACGGCGCCGCCTTGCGAACGCAAAACCTCGGCGGAGGCGCCGGCGCCGCAGAGCGGGCAGTTCATGCCTTGCCCTGCCAGCGCGGCGCTTTTCGCATGAAGGGCTTGAGCAGCAGGTAATGCCAGCGGAACATCCGCTCGTGCAGCAGGTCCGGCAGGTTGCGGTAGAGCGCCGCGAGCAGGCGCCAGTAACCCGGCAGATAGACGGTACGCCGGCCTTTCAGCACGGCTTCCAGCAGCTGCCGGCCGCAGCCCGCCCCGTCGCCGACGTAGGCTGGGACGATGTTGGTGACCGAGATGGGCAGTCCGGCTGCGGCGGCGTTCTGCCGCAGGCCTTCCAGGTAATTGAAGAGGAACGCTTTTGCGGCGTTGTAGGCGGGGCAGCGCGCGTTGCCGCGCACGCCGCCTATGGAGGTGATGCAGGCCAGGCGGCCGCCGCCACGCTTCTTGAAATAGGAATAGGCCGCGTTCAGGGCGGCCGCGCAGCCGGTGGCGTTCACGGCGATGGCTTTTTCATCCACCGCCCAATCCGCCCCGGAGTTCTCGGCGTAAAGCCCGGCGCAGACCACCACGGCGTCAGCGCCGCCCAGGAAGTCGAGCAGGGAAGCGGTGGCGGGCATGGCGCCCGGGGCGGCCAGGTCCAGCTGCACCGCGCGGGCGGCGGGGAAAGAGGCGGTGAAAGCCATTACGGTCTCGGCGCGCAGGCCGGTCACGGCCGTGTCCCAGCCGGCGGCGATGAATTCTGCCGCCAAAGCCCTGCCGAGCCCGGAGGTCCCGCCTATTACGAGCGCTTTCATACGTTTGATTCTATAATAATTGGAGCCGCAAGGTTATACTTCGCGAAAATACTATAATTGGGGTTCACCTTGGAGGAAAAAACATGGCGATAACACTGGTAACCGGGGCGGCCGGCTTTATAGGCTCCCACCTGACCGAAGCCCTGGCCAAGTCCGGGCGCAAGGTCCGCGCTTTCGTGCAGGCGGACAGCCGCCACCTGGACTACGTCAAAACCCTGGGCGTGGAAATAGTTTACGGCGATCTGTTCGACAAGGCCAGCCTCGAACGCGCCATGGAAGGCGTGGACGAGGTGTACCACCTCGCCGCGGCCGTGCGTCCCGCGGGCTGGTTCTATTCCCGCAACGGGCTGCTCGCCGAGATGAACCGGGTCAATTACGAAGGCACGCGCAACCTGGCCGAGGCCGCGCGCGGCAAGGTGAAGCTTTTCCTCTACTTCAGCAGCATCGCCGCGGCCGGCGTGCGGCCCATGATGGACGAGACCTGCGATGCCAAGCCGGAAACGGAATACGGCTGGAGCAAGTATAACGGAGAGAAATACCTGCTCGACCTGCAGAAGTCCGAAGGGTACCCCGTGAAGGTGGTGCGCCCCGGGTCGGTCTTCGGCGCGCGGCATATCAGTATGGCCCTCATCTTCAAGTTCTTCCGCTTCTCCTTTTTTCCCTTCTTCGGGCCGGGCAACAACACCGTGCCCTTCACCTACGTCGAGAACCTGATAGACGCCGTGCAGCTGGTGGCCGAGAAGGCCCCCTTCGGGGAGGCTTATTTCGTGACCGAGGACCCGGTTAGCATGCGCGCCTTCTTCGGCGGGCTGGCCGCCGCGGCCGGGCGCCGCGTCAGCGCTTTCTACGTGCCGGTCTGGCTGCTCTACCCCTGGTTCGCGCTGAAGGAAGCCCTGGAACTGCTCTTCTACATGCGCTTCTTCCCGCTGCGCATGGACCTGCGGCTGGACAGCATCCGCGTGGCCTCGGGCGACTGGGTCTGCAGCAGCGCCAAGCTGCGCGCCCTGGGTTGGAAGCCGCGCGTGTCCCTGGAAGAAGCCCTCGCCCGCACCGGGCGCTGGTACGTGGAGAACGGCCTGGCCTGACATGTACTTCGAAAGCACGCTGGCGCAAAAAGCTCGCAAGTTCTTCAGGCTGGTCCTGGGGCGCTACGCTTTCCCGCCGCGCGATATCACCCTGGAAGTCACCACGCGCTGCCCGCGCGGCTGCGCCGTCTGCTTCCGCGGCCCGCTGGGCGTGGTCCCGGCGGACATGCCGCGGGAACTTTTCACTAAAACGCTCTCGGAGATCCGCGCCGCCTACGCCGGCCGCGGGCCGCGCTACCTCAACTTCGTCGGGCTGGGCGAGCCGTTCTGCCGGCCCGACCTGCCGGAACTCCTGCGCGAAGCCGCCGCCGCCCTGCCCGCTACCGAGCTCAACCTGTCCACCGGGCTGCTGCCCTTCGACGCCGCGGCCTTCGAGGCCCTGGTGAAGGACGGCGTAATCAACCGCCTCAGCGTTTCGCTGGACGGCCCGGAGGAAGGCGGGCCTTTCCACGGCTTCTCGGCCGAAGTGGGAAAGTCTTTCTCCGCCCTCCGGCTCATTAAGAGGAAGTATCCGGGCTTCAAGATCCGCGTGCAGACCCTGATAACCTCCCGGCCGGCGGTAGAGGACGCGGTGCGCTACGCCGCGGAACTCGGCGCGGAGGAGATACAGCTGATGCGCGTGGACCTGCACGCGTTCGGGGACGCGCCTCCGGCAGTGCGTCCGGCTTTCGCCGAGGAACGGGCCATAGTGGGCGCGGCTAAAAAACTCGCGGCCGGACTGGGCCTGGCCTGCCGCAACAACAACGTTTACGACCTGTTCATGGATATCGCTGGCCGCGGCGGCCGCCGCTGCCTTATTTCCGACGACCATGTCTTCATAACCGCCGCCGGGGACGTGATCCCCTGTTTTTACCTGCGCGAGTTCAAATTCGGCAACCTTTCGCGGCAGACGCTTGCCGAAGCCTGCGCCGCCAGGAAAGAAAAAAACCTTTACGGGAACCAGGAGCGGCTCTGCCGCGGCTGCGACATCTACCGCAAGGAGCACGCCGCGTGAGAGTGCTGCTGGTACACCCGCCGCAGCCGCTCGGCCGCGCGCAGCGCGAGCTCGAGAACGTCATGCCGCCGCTGAACCTGCTGTACCTGGCGTCCTCCCTCAAGAAGGCCGGGCACGAGGTCAGGATACTGGACCTCTACGCCGAGCCGAGGCAGCCGGCGGAGGAACTGGCGGCCATGACCGCGTTCAAGCCCGAACTGGCCGGTTTCGCCACCTACCCCGGCAGTATCGACGAGGTTTACAGGCTGGTAAAAGCCCTGAAGAAAGCCCTGCCTGAAACTTTCGTGGTCCTGGGCGGCCTCTACGCCAGTTATCTGCCGGAGATCGCGCTGGGGCAGTGTCCCGCCGACGCGGCGCTGCTGGGCGAGGGCGAGCTGGCCCTGCCTGAACTGGCCGCCCGCCTGACGGCCGGTGAAACTCCCGCGGGGCTGCCCGGTTACTGTCTGAGGGACGGGAACGGCTTCACGCGCGCAGCACCCAGGCCGCCGCTGGCGGACATAAGCGCGCTGCCCTGGCCCGCCTATGAACTCATAAATTTCGACGCCTACAGGCTGCCGCCCACCCGCGCCGTCACCGGCGGGCGGGTCTCTTCCGTGCTTTCCGCGCGCGGCTGCAATTTCAGCTGCAGTTTCTGCAGCCACCATTACGGCTACGCCTGCGCCATCCGCGTCCGGGACCCGGAGGACGTGGTGGCGGAAATGCGCCATGTGGCCGAAACCTACGGCGTGCGGGAGTTCCGGTTCGAGGACTGCGCCTTCACGGCCGATCCCGCCCGCGCCCGCCGCATCTGCACCCTGCTGAAAGAGCGCCTGCCGGGCATAGCCTGGAACTGCGACGCCCGCGCCGATACCGCCTCCGAAGAGCTTTTTACCGCCATGCGGGCCGCCGGCTGCCGGCGCGTTTTCCTCGGCGTGGAGACCGGCTCACAGAAAATGCTGGGCGCCCTGGGCGCCAACAAGGCCATCCGCCTGGACCAGGTGCGCGCCGCGGTGGCGCTGGCCAAAAAGCACGGCATGCGCGTCAACTGTTCCTTCGTGCTGGGCCTGCCCGGCGAGACCCGCGAGACCGCGCGGGAAAGCCTGGCCTTCGCCCTCGAGCTGGACCCCGATTACGCCATGTTCGCCGTGCTGATGCCGGTGGTGGGGTCGAGCATCTTCAACCAGGCCGTGCGGGAGGGGAAGATAGACCCCGTAACCTACCGCGGCGGTCATTACCTGGCGTCCTACGCCGGCACCGGGCGGGTGGTGCCCATGTGCGGACTTTCCGCCGAAGAACTGGTGGCCCTGATGAGGGAATTCAATAAAAAATTCTGCGCCCGGCCGGCCTATCTCTTCCGGCGGCTGCTGGCCGCCCGGTCCGCGGGCGAACTGCGCAGCCTGGCCTGGGGCGCCGCGCATATTTTTTCAAGATGAAGATCCTGCTGATAAACCCGCCGCACGCCTTCTCGCCCGAGAATCCCATGGGCGGGGCGGGCCTGGCCATGCCGCCGCTCGGCCTGCTGTCCATAGCGGCCTTCGTCCGGCGGGAAATGCCGGGCGCCGGCCTGCGCGTCCTGGACCTGCCCGGCGCCGGGCTGACGCCGGAGGCGTTCGAGCGCGAGGTCCGCGCCTTCGCCCCCGACCTGGCCGGGATAAGCGTTTACACCGGGACTTTCAGCGCCTCCGCCTCGGCTGCGGCCGCCGTGAAGAAGGCCTGCCCCGGCTGCTTCGTGGCCGCCGGCGGGCATCACGCCACGGCCCGCCCGGACCAGTGCCTGGCCGCCGGTTTCGACGCTGCGGTGATAGGCGAGGGCGAAATAACTTTTTGCGAACTGGCGAAACGCCTGGCCTCCGGCGCCGCGCCAAGCGGCCTGGCCGGGCTGGCCCTGAAGTCCGGCGTTCCCATCTCGCGCCCGGAACCGCTTGATATGGACGCGCTGCCCATGCCGGCCAGGGACCTTCTGGATATGAAGGCCTACCGCCCGGCGCTGTTCGGCTACACCCGCCTGCCTGTTATGAGCATGGTCACCTCCCGCGGCTGCCCTTTCTCCTGCGGTTTCTGCTCCAAGGAAGTTTTTGGTTCGCAGTACCGGGCGCAGAGCCCGGAACGGGTGCTGGAGGAGATGCGGTTCCTGGCGGAGCGGTACGGGGCCAGGGAGATCAGTTTTCAGGACGATACTTTTACCGCCAACCTCGGGCGGGTGGAGAAACTCTGCCGCCTGCTGGAGAGGAACCGGCTGGACCTGACCTGGTCCTGCATGACGCGCGTGGACCTGGTGGACGCCCAACTGCTGGGGCTGATGAGGCGGGCCGGCTGCGTTTCCATAGCCTTCGGCATAGACGGCCCAAGCGCCGAGGCCTGCGGCGCCATGAACAAGGGCTTCGACCCGACCAGGGCCCGGGCGGCGGTGGCCGCCGCGCGCGCCGCCGGCATAGAGACGCGCGGCTATTACATTTTGGGCTACCCGGGCGAGACGCGGGCCTCGCTCGAGGCCGCGCTGAAGGGCATGGCCGAAATAGATACCGACTACGTTTTCTTCGCCTTCGCGCACCCGTTCTTCGGCACGCGGCTTTACGCCGAGGCGCGGGCGAAGAACCTGCTGGCCGTTTCCGAAGAGGAGCTGCTGGACAGCCACGATAATGCCGCCCCGCTGCTGGAAGTGCCCGGCATGACGCGGGCGGAGCTGGTGAAGTTCGCCAAGCGGGCTTACCTGCGGTACTACCTGCGGCCCGCCTCCCTGCTGAGGCTGCTGCGGTCGCCGCGGGCCCTCCTGCTTTCCCTGAGAGCCGCTTTTTATTTCCTGAAATGGTATTGAAACGCCGTGCCGTTTAACCAACGAAATCTTCCGAGCGGAAGACCCTGAACTTAAAGAACCTGTAAACGTCCCTGGCGAAGCCGGCCAGCTCCCGCTTGCCCAGATGCTGCACGAAGGCCAGCAGCTTCATGTCCTTGTTCTCGCCGAAGAACCTGAGCCATTTTATTTTCGCCAGCAGCGCCGGGCTGAAGTAGTAGCGCCGGTAGGCCCGGCGGAAGAACCGCGCGCAGTCCACGGGGTGCTTTATGGTCTGGTGGGCGTTGTCCAGCTGCCAGAGCCGTACGCCGGGGAGCAGCCGGCCCTGGGCCAGGTAATCCGCGTGCGTTTTGGTGCCGGGGTAGGGCGTCAGTATATTGTATTTGACCATGGACGGCGCGTCCTTCATGGAGGCGCGCACCGTTTCCAGCATGTCGCTCTCGTCCTCGTTCTCGAAGCCGAAGATATAGGAGCACAAGGAGTGCACGCCTTTGGCCCGCATCCGCTCCAGCAGCTCCGGCGCCGCGTATTCCGCCTTGATCTTGCTGAGGCGTTCGCGGTTCTTGGCGTTCACGCTCTCCATGCCGAAATAGACCAGGCGGATATTGGCTTCGGCGAATTTGGCTATCAGGGCGTCGCCGCCCCTGAGGAAATTGTCCACCCGCGCCGCCACCATGAACTCGAACTGCCGGTTCAGGCCGGCGGCTATGATGCCGTCCACGATGGCCAGGCCGTGCTCGTAGGGAGCGAGGAAATCGTTGTCCACGAACATGATGCGGCCGATATGGGGGAAGTCGCGCTTGATCTGCCGCATCTCCTCTATTACCTTCTCCGGCGAGCGCAGGCGGTAGCGGCGGCCTTCCTTGGGAGCCTGCAGGCAGAATTCACAGGCGAAAGGGCAGCCGCGCTTGCTTTCCATGTTGGTGGTGCAGACCTGGCGGAAGGTGCGCAGGGAATAGACGCGGTATTTTTCCTGCGGGAACAGACCGCGGGCGGGAAATGGAAGCTCGTCGAGGTTCTCCACGCGCGAACCGGGCCCGGTGGCAACGGCGGCGCCGTCCCTGCGGAAAACCAGTCCCGGGATCTCGGCCGGGGGCCTGCCGGCGGCCAGGGCGCTCATGGCTATTTCGCCTTCGTTCACCACGCACACGTCGGCCTGCGGGCATTCGGTCAGTACCTGTTCCGCCGAGAAAGTGGCGGGCAACCCGCCGAAGACCACCAGCGCGCCGGTTGTCTCCTTGGCCGCGGCGGCTATCTTGTAGGCGTTGATGAGGGTGCCGTAGAGGGCCGGCACGGCCACGATGTCGGGTTGGAGCCGGGCGAGGCGCCGCTTCAGGCGGCCGACCGAACGGCAGTCCACGGCGCAGTCTATGGCGGAAACCTCGTGCCCGTCCTGCAGCAGGCGGGCGGCGAGCCCGGCCGCGCCGAGGTAAAGCAGGTCGCTGCTGAAGGTCCACAGTTTGTCCACTATGGGCGGAACTACGAAGACGATCTTTTTTTTCATTTCCACGGGTCCCGGAGCGCGGTGTTTAGTATATAACATAAGCGCATTTTGCGGCTACCGCCGGGCTTATTGTGATATAATAAAAAATCGGAATTCTCATTGGAGAATGCCGCCGCGGTCCTTGGCGCTCCCACGATGAAAATACTTCTTATAAAGGCGGCCAGGCTGAAAAGCTCCCCCAGCAGGCGCCACGACGGCGTCATGCCGCCGCTCGGCCTGCTGTACCTGGCGGCGGCGCTGAAGAAAGCGGGCCATGCCGAAGTCTCACTGCTGCATATCGCGCTGGAAGGCCTGGACCAGGCGGGCCTGGAGCTGGAAATAGCCAGGCGCCGCCCCGACGTGGTAGGCATAAGCGCCATGACCTCCGAGGCGGTCTCCATGCACGCGGCCGCCGCCGCGGCGAAGAAAGCCGGCGTCCGGCTGGTGGTAGCCGGCGGCGCGCACCCCACCGCTTACGTCGCCGAATGCCTGGGCGACGCCAACATAGACGCCGTCGTGCGCAACGAAGGCGAACTGACTTTCCCGGAGCTGCTGGCCGCCCATGAGCGCAAAGCCGGGTTCGGGGACGTAAAAGGCGTTTCTTTCAGGCGCGGGGACGGGATCGTGAACAACCCGCCGCGCGAATTCATAGAGGACCTGGACTCGCTGCCCATGCCCGCCTGGGACCTGGCGGAAATGGACCGCTACCGGGAGTTCGTGCCGCACTCGCCCATGCTCTACGGGCGCCGCTACATGAGTGTGTTCACTTCCCGCGGCTGCCCCTTCCGCTGCACCTTCTGTCATAACATCTTTGGCAAGCGGTTCCGCGCCCACTCCCCGGCCCGGGTATTGGAAGAGCTGCGGCTCCTCAAGGAAAAATACGGCGTGGAGAACATCGAGGTCGCCGACGACGTCTTCAACCTGGACCGGGCCAGGGCCGCCGCCGTCATGCGCGGCCTGATAGACGGCCTGCCCGGGCTCAGCCTGTTCTTCGGCAACGGCCTGCGGGCCGAACTGCTCGATGAGGAACTGGTGGACCTCTTCTCAAAAGCCGGCGTCAAATACGTCTGCGCCGCGGTGGAGACGGCCAGCCCCCGCCTGCGCGAACAAATAAAAAAGAACGCTGACCTGGAGCGGCTGCGCGCGGCGGTGGAACTGCTGGTTAAAAAGCGTATCTTCGTGAACGCTTTCGTGATGATGGGCTTTCCCGGGGAAACCCTGCGGGAGCTGCTGCTGACCGCCCGTTACCTCTGGTCCCTGCCTCTGCATTCCTTCCTGCTTTTCTTCTGCCGCGGCTACGCCGGGGCCGAACTCTGCGGCACCCTGCCGCCGGAAAAGAGGATAGACCCCAAGTCGGACAACACCTGCTTCGTGCCGTACGGCGGCTGCGCCGACCGGCCCGCCTGGCAGCTGCTGGCGGTAAAACAGCTGACCACCGCCGTCTTCTATCTCAACCCGGCCCGGCTCCTGCGGATCTTCCGGGACCTGCCCTTCGGCGGGGCGCGGCTCTACTGGTTCCTGTTCAGGACCATGGCGCTCAAGTTCGCCAGCCCCGGGCGGCGGTGAAATATTCCATAATATGGTAAGAGCATGAAAGTTTTACTCGTTTCCCCGGCGCTGCGCAACATGGACGTGTACCAGGTGCGCGCGCGCGGCTGTATGCCGCCGCTGAACCTCATGTACATGGCCGCCGTGCTGGAGCGCGCCGGGCACGCCGTCAGGATCCTGGACCTTTACGCCGAGGGGTTGTCGGACGCGGAGTTCCTGGCCCGGGCGCGGGAGTTCGGACCCGAGCTGGCCGGCTTCGCCACCTACACGGCCAGTTTCGACATGGCCGCCGCCGGCGCCCGCCTGCTGAAAAAAGAATTCCCGGGTTTAAAGACCGCTGCCGGCGGCATCCACGCCAGCTACCTTCCCGCCCAGTGCCTGCGCGGCGGGGATTTCGACTGCGCGGTGGTGGGCGAGGGCGAGACTACCATGCTGGAGCTGGCCGGCGCGCTCGCCGCCGGGAAGAACATCGAGGGCGTCGCCGGCCTGGTGCTCCTGAAAGACGGCAAGCCGTTCGCCACGCCGCAGCGCGCGCTGATAGAGGACCTGGATTCCCTGCCCGAGCCGGCGTATCACCTCATAAACCTTTCAAATTATTACCTCGGCATCACGCGGGCAGTCAGCACGGCGCCGGCGGCCTCAGTGCTGACCATGCGCGGCTGCCCCTACCAGTGCACTTTCTGCAGCCACCACTATGGCTACGGCGGCCGCATCCGCAAGCGGAGCCCGCGGCTGGTGGTCGCCGAAATGAAAAAACTTTATGACCAATACGGGGCGCGCGAATTCCAGTTCGAGGACCCTTCGTTCACCTGCGACCCGGGGCACGTGAAGGAGATCTGCCGCCTCATCCTCGAAAGCGGCATGAAGATCTCCTGGAACTGCAATGTGCGCGCCAACACCGCCTCCGAGGAGCTGTTCGCCGCCATGGAAGCGGCCGGCTGCCGCCGCGCCCTGCTCGGTGTGGAATCCGGTTCCCAGGAGATGCTGGACCGGATGAAAAAAGGCATCACGCTGGACGCGGTGCGCAAGACCATGGCCCTGGCCCGCCGCCACCGGATGCGCGTTAACGCCGCCTTCATCCTGGGCACGCCCGGCGAGACCGAGGAAACGGCCCGCCAGACCAACGCTTTCGCGCGGGAACTGGACCCTGACTACGTCATGTTCTCGGTTTACATCCCCAGCCCCGGCGGCGAACTGTTCGACGGGCTGGCCGCGGAGGGACGGCTGGACCTGGACAAGGTTTACGGTGCGGACTACATCACGGTGTATTCCGAGCGGGAGCCCATGGTGGAGATGAGCGCCGTGCCGGCCAAAAAACTGCTGCGGCTGATGGAAGAATATACCCGGGGCTTCTACCTGCGCCCCGCCTACGTTTTCAAACGGCTGCGCACGCTGCTGCTGCCCGGCGAGATAAGCCGGGTGGCCTGGGGCGTGGCGCTGATCTTCAGCCACCAGTTCAGGCGCCTGCGCGACCGGCTGGCCGGTAAAGGACAGGATGAGAACAGCTGGACATATTAGGCGGCTGGCGTTGCTGTACGGCATCTTCGCCCGGCGGGCCATGCCGGGCCTGCTGCCGCGCCTGGCCGCTTACGGCTGGCGCCGCTATGTCCTGGGCCGGAGGATACCGCTGACCGTGATGATAGCTGTCACCGGTCGCTGCCAGTGCGACTGCGCGCATTGCTCGGCGAGCGGCCTGCCCTCAGGCGGGGAGCTCTCTACCGAGGAAATAAAGCGCGTGATGAACGGGGCGGCGGCCATGGGCAGCCCCAAGATAGGTTTTACCGGCGGTGAACCCCTGCTGCGGCCGGATATCGCCGAACTGGCCGCGCACGCGGCCGGCCTCGGCCTGAGCGTGTCCCTGGACACCAACGGCATCCTGCTGGACGCGGCGAAAGCGCGGGAGTTGGGGGCCGCGGGCGTCACCAATATCAATGTCAGCCTGGACTCGCCCGACGCCAGGCGCCACGACCGGCTGCGCGGTTACCCAGGCTGCTTCGACGCGGCGCTGGCCGCGGTAGCGGCCTGCGTTGCCGCCGGCGTGCCGTGCGTGGTCTCCACCTATATAACCGACAGGGGCCTCGCCGAGGGCCGGCTGGAGGCGCTGATAAAGCTCGCCCGCGCCCGCGGAGCTTCGGCCGTGCGCGCCCTGTTCCCCATCTATACGGGCAAGCTCGGCGACAGGAGCCGGCCGCTGCTCTCCGCGGAGCATAAAAAACTTTTCTTCGAAAAGTACGCCGACCCGGCCTTCGTCTATTCCGAGAGCCCGCTCTACGACTACCTCGACGGCGCCCTGCAGTGCACCGCCGCCCGCAAGGTGAGCGTTTACGTGGGCGCCGACGGCGCGGCCCGCGCCTGCTACGTCTCCGGGGCGGCCATGGGGAACGTGCGCGAAGGCGGCCTGGAGGCCGTGCTGGAGCGGGCGGGTTATTTCAGCGGGGGCGGCTGCGGCGGCCTGGACTGCGGGGCCTGCTAGGCGCAGCTGCGGGGCGAGTTGAGCTGTTCCTCGTTGCGGCTGGTGAAGCCGCGGTCGTTCATCGGGCAGTCGAAGTGGTCGGACCCCTTCCTGAACATTTCCGAAGACCACATGCGCTTAACGATGGTTTCCAGCGGCTCCTTGCGGATGTTGCCGAAGGCGGCGGGCAGGTAGCAGCAGGCCAGCACGTCCCCGAAGGCGGAGACGTCGAATTTATTCCCTATCATCGAGTTGCACCAGAAAGGCACGTTCTTGTGCTGCAGGAATTCCGTTTCCCAGCAGACGTCGGGCGCCACCAGGCCGCGCAGCTTGGCGATCTCTTCCGGGGTGAGGGGGACGTCCTTGTCCTTCCACTTGCCGCTCTGGATGGAGGACAGGAAACGCACGCCCACGCCGATCTCGCGGGCCAGGGCTATCATCTTCTCGAAGTCGCCGTTGGCCAGGTTCTCGCGGGTGGCGTAAATGGAAACGTTGGCGGGGATGCCGTGCTTCACGCAGAGGCGCAGCCCGTCCACGGCCTTGCGCCAGCAGCCGGGCACGCCGCGGTTGGCGTCGTGGTCGGCCTCGCGCGGGCTGTCCAGGCTCACCCGGATGCGCTCTATGCCGGCGGCCTTGAGCTTAAGGACCATGGCTTCGTCCAGCAGCAGGCCGTTGGTATCCACCGAGGCCATCATTCCCAGCGCGCGGGTGCGGGCCACGAATTCGGGGAGTTGCGGCACCACCAGCGGCTCGCCGCCGAAGAAATGCACGCAGGCGCCGCCCAGGCGGCCCAGGTCGTCTATAAATTTCAGGATCTCCGCGCTGGTAAGCTCGCCGCCGGGCGGGGGCGCCTTCTTGCCAACGCCGCAATGCGTGCAGGAGCACTGGCACTTGTAGGACATGGAGAGCACCACCGTCACGCCGTAAAGCGGCACGAAGCGGCGGATGAAAGGCAGGATGGTTCGGAAATAGAAGGCCGTGAAGGCGATGAACCAGGAAGTACCGTAAACGCCGGCTAAAAGGGGCCGCAGGCGGAAGGAAAGTTTATTGAGGAACATCGTCGCGCTCATGGGCATATTCTAGCAAACCTTTGCCCTTTCCTTTTGGTAGACTATGGCGTATGAGGCGCCCCCGCGTTCTGCTCATAAAAAGCCGCAGCCTGGCCACAAAATTGAAAGGTGCGTCCATGCCGCCGCTCGGCCTGCTTTACGTGGCGGCTTTCCTGCGGTCCCGGCTGGGGGCCGAGGTGCGTGTGCTCGACGCACGCCTTGAGCCGGACATCCTCCGGCTGGCCGCCGAGGAAGTGCGCCAAAACCGCCCCGACGCCGTGGGGCTGAGCACCCTTACCGCCGAAGCCTTCCTGGCCGGCAAGATCACCGCTGCCGTAAAAGCCGCCGACCCCACCGTGCCCGTGATACTCGGAGGGCCCTATCCGTCCTCCGACCCCGAAGCCGCGCTGGCCGACCCGCACGCCGACGCCGCCGTGATCGGCGAGGGAGAGGAAACTTTCGCCCACCTGGTCCGCGTGATAACCGAAGAGGGCCCGCGCTGGAAAGAGCCGGCCGTGATAGGCGGCGTGGCCGGCCTGGCAATGCGCGGCGAGGCGGGGGTGGAGCGCACGCCCCCGCGGCCGCCCATACAGGACCTGGATTCGCTGCCGATGCCCGCCTGGGACCTGGTGGATCATAAAAAATTCTGGAAGACCAACGGCATGGCCGCGGTGGGGGTGAGGCCTTACCTGCCTATTTTCACTTCGCGCGGCTGCCCTTACCAGTGCGTGTACTGCCACAACATCTTCGGCAAGGCCTTCCGCGGGAGGTCTCCGGAAAGCGTCGCCGAGGAAGTGGCCCTGATCCATAAGCTGGGAACCAGGGACATAGAAGTGCTCGACGACGTGGCTAATTTGGACGCGGACCGGTTCGACGGAATGCTTTCGCTGCTGCTGGAACGGAACCTGCGTTCCACGCTTAATTTTCCCAACGGCCTGCGCGCCGACATAGTGCGGGCGGAGTCGCTGGACCTGCTCAAGCAGGTGGGCTCCGGCGACGTGGCCCTGGCGGTGGAGACCGTGTCGCCGCGCCTGCAGAAGCTCATCAACAAGAACCTGGACATCGGCCGGGTCAACCGCACCATCGGCATGCTGGCCGACAGGCGCATGCTCAGCCGCGGCTTCTTTATGCTGGGTTTCCCCACCGAGACCGAAGAAGAGATGCGCGCCACCATTAAATTCGCCTGCGAATCCCGCCTCCACCTGGCCCTCTTCTTCACGCCTACCCCGTACCCCGGCACCGCCATGCACGAGATGTTCCGGCGGGCCGGCAAACTGCCGCCCGGGCTCAGCACCATAGATCTCGAATTCACGGCCGCGCCGTTCAATCCCACGGCGATGAGCGACGAGACCTACCACCGGTTGTACCGGTCGGCCTTCCTTAAGTTCCACCTTAATCCCGGGAGGATCTTCCGCATAGCCAGGGACGGCCCTTTCGGCCCGGACTTCCCGTTGCGGGCTTTCCGGTTCTTCAGGAACAATCTCAGTTTCGGCCGCCTGCGCGAGAGTGCCTGACGGCCGCGTTCCCGGTCTGTTCGCACCGGCCCGGCCCGGCGGGGATATTATGATAAAATTGACCAGATGAAGACGGTTTTTGTCCGCGCCGCGACGGAAAGTCTCGGCATTGAACATATGTCGGCGGCCCTGAAGGCCCGCGGGCACGAGACCGCCCTCGTCTACGAACCGCTGCTGTTCGACTCCTTCCGGCTCCAGCTGCCCTTTTTCGAGCCGGAGAGCGCCGCGCGCACGGCCCGCCGGGTGGTGGAACTGAAACCCGGCCTGGTGGGTTTTTCGGCGGAATCCGACCTTTTTCCCTGGGCGCTGGCGGTGGCGCGCGAGATAAAGCGCCTGAGCCGCGTGCCCATAATTTTCGGCGGGGTGCATGTCAGCACCGCGCCCGAGGCCGCGCTGGCCAGACCGGAAGTGGACCTGCTCTGCGTGGGTGACGGCGAAAGCGCGGTCTGCGCGCTGGCCGACCGGCTCGCCGCGGGCAAAGGCCCAGACGGACTGGAGAATATCTGGTTCAAGCGCGGCGGTGCCGCGGTAAAGGGCCCGGTGCGGCTGGAGACCGATCTGGACGCGCTGCCTTTCCCCGATAAGGACCTGTTTTTCAGGGAATATCCCGGTTTCGTCCTCGACACTTATTCCATGGTCACGGGCCGCGGCTGCCCCAACGCCTGCACCTACTGTCACAACAGCTCCATGCGGCGAGTGCTGTCGCGCCTGGGCTGCAAAGACGCCTTCCTGCGGCGGCGCAGCGTGGAGAGCGTGCTGCTGGAACTTGAAGCGGCCCGGAAGAAGTACAACTTCCGGCGGGTCTCCTTCTGCGACGACCTTTTTATTTCCGACCGGAGGTGGCTGGAGGAGTTCGCGCTGGCCTACCCGAAACGCGTGGGCCTGCCTTTCTTCTGCAACGTCCATCCCTCCGACGCTGACGAGCGCGCCGTGGCGCTATTGAAAACGGCAGGGGCCACGGCCGTGAACATAGGCGTGCAGACGGTGAGCGAGGACCTGCGCCGGGAATGCCTGGGACGTTCCGAGAGCACGGCCGATTCCGTGAAAGCCCTGCGCCTGCTCAAGGACGCGGGGCTGTTCGTTTATACCAATTTCATCTTCGGCCTGCCCGGCCAGGACGGCGCGGAGCTGGAGCGGGTGGCCGCTTTCGCGGCGGCCAACCCCGCCGGCTTCCACGACGTCAACTGGCTGCGCTACTACCCCGGCACCGCCCTGTTCGAAAAAGCCCGCCGCACCGGCCTGTTGCCTGAGAAGGACGCCGCCGCTGTTGAGAACGGCGAGTTCAGGGTGCCTTATGGGCACGGCGGGCACAGCTACGACCCGGACCGCGCCCGACTGCGCAATTTGGTGTTCCTCTCCGCGCTCTTTCCCGCCGCGGCGCGCGCCGCCCTCTCCCGCGGTTGGTGGCGGTGGCTGCCGGCCTTCAGCCTGCGCCTGCCGGCCATAGCCGCCCGCGCCCTGCTGGCGCGGCTCGGCGGCAACCCGGCGCCCTACCCGAATTTTTCCCTCGCCGGGAGTTTTAAATATTTTTTCCATTACCTGTTCGCCGTTTACGCGGCCCGCGCCGCTGCCGCGCCGCACCGCGCCTTGCGGCGGGCCTTCGTGACCCTGCGCGGGGCGCTGTTCCTGGCCGGGCTGCTGGACGTGCGCCGCGCCCTGCGCTACGCCGTTTACACTTTCCGGCGCCGTGTGCTGGGCCGGCGCGTGCCGGGCATGGCGGCCTTCGCCGCAACCTTCGCCTGTCAGTGCCGCTGCGGGGCCTGTTCCTCCGGCGGCTTCAGGGAACTGTTCGGCGGCCGGATCATGAGCCGCGAGACCGCCCTGGCCCGCGTGGCAGAACTGGCGGCGCTGGGCGTGCCGCGCCTGCATTTCACCGGTGGGGAGAACACGCTGGTGCCTTTCCTGCCGGAACTGACGGCGGCCGCCGCCGGCGCCGGCATGACCGTTTTCCTCGAGACCAACGGGCTGAAGGTGACGCGCGAACTCGTTCTGGAGCTCAAACGCGCGGGCCTCGCCTGCCTCAATGTCAGCCTGGACTCGGCTTCGCCCGAAGGGCACGATTCCCTGCGGCAGGCGCCCGGCTGCCACGCGGCCGCGCTGAAAGCGCTGGCCCTGGCCAAAGAACACGGCCTGCCCGCCATGGCCTCCTGCTACGCCACGCGCGAAACCGCGGCCGACGGCTCGCTCGCCGCGCTGCTGGCCTCTGCCGCCGCGGCCGGCGCCCGCGCCGTGCGCGTGCTGCCGCCGGTCCCCTCCGGCTCCTGGGCCGGCCGGCTGGAAGAACTGGCCCTGAAAGACTCCGACAGGGAGAACGTGCTGTGGGCAGCGGCCGGCGCCGCCCTGCCGGTCCTGGATAGGACCGCCATGGTGGCCTGCGAGCTGCCTTCCGCCTACAAGATCATGATCCTGCCCGACGGCGGCGTGGCGCCATGCGAGCATCTGCCATATATCTTCAGGGATTCTTCCGCGGCGCCGCTGGCCGATGTCGTGCGCTCGGCCTATGGCGAAGAGAACCTGGGGCCGGTGGTCAGCTGCTGGGCGCGTGATGCGGCCTGGCGCGAGGCCCATCCCGAGGTCGGCGCTTCCCCGGTCTATCTTTCGCTCACCGGCAAAAAAGGCGGCGCATGAATTTACGGAAGAAAGCCGTCCTGGCCGCCGGAACCCTGCTGCGCCGGGATTTTTCGGCCATTGCCGGCGCTTTCGGCGGCGGGGAACGCGGCGACCTGGCCGTCCTTAACGACCGGCTGGGCAGGGCCCGCCGGCTGCTGCCGGAGTACGATGCGGCCTGCGCCGCGGCGCTGAAAGGTTCCGGCTCGCTCGCCTCCATGGAAGATTTCCGGCGCCTGCCTCTCATGGGCAGGTCTGAACTGGCCGCCTATTCCGGCCGCGGCGCTCTGGCCAGCCTGAAGAGCGGCGGCACCGGCAGCGCGGGCCACGTAGAGACCAGGCTGGACACGGGAGCGGTGGCTGCCCGCTATGCGGCGCTGCTTGCGGTGCTGGAAACTGCCGGGTGGCGCATGGGCGACAAGACCGCCGCCCTGCACCCGCGGGAGTACGCCTTCTTCGAAAACCTGCCGGCCAGGCTGGCCGCTGGGAAGTTCGGCGGGGCCCTTTTCGAATTCTTCCAGCAGTACCTGCTCTACCGCCTGGTGCATAACCGCAAGAACGTATATTACGGCGGCGACATTTTTTCCTCGCCCGAAGCGGCCCTGGCCCTGACCGAGGCCGCGGCCTCCGAGCGGCCTGTTCTGCTGATAACGCGCCCCGACGCGCTGATGGCCGTGCTGCGCGCCTTGCGCGGCCGCACCCTGCCCGGGTTCAAGCGGCTCAAGGCCGTGCTGACCGTGGGCACCGCGCTGGGCGACACCGTGCGCGCCGAGGCGCAGGAGCGGCTGGGCGCCGAGGTCTTCAATATGTACGCCTCCACGGAGCTGGGCTACGCCGCCCTCTCCTGCCCGCGGTCCAACGGCTGGCTGCACGCCGACCAGGCAGGGCACATACTGGAAAGAGCCGGTGACGGGGAGCTGGTCTGCACCGACCTGGACAACGCGCTGGCACCGGTGCTGCGCTACAGGACCGGCGATATAGGGGAACTGGCCGAAGGTGCGTGCGCCTGCGGCGTCAGCGGGCCGCTGCTGAAATTCCGCGGCAGGAAGGGCAGGTTCACCGACGCCGCCGGCGGCCGCCTTTACGAGGCCGAACTTATAGACCGGGTCTTTGGGACGGGGCTGCCGTTCTTCCAGCTGGACGCGGCCTCTTCTTCCATATTGCTGCCGCAGGGCGCCGGGGAGAAGGAGGCGGCAGCCGTCCGGGAGGCGCTGGGTCTGCTGCCCGGGGCCTATGGCGCCGTCGGTGCCGGAAATCTTAAAATTTCAGCTTCAGGCAAGTTCTGTTTTCTGCCTTGAATTTTATGCGCGAACTTTTTGAACGTCTTTTCGGGGCCGAGCCCGGCGGGATCTCCACCGGCGGGGCCGCCCTGTTCGCCCTGATCCTCGCCGGCTTCGCCCTGGTCACGGCCAACCCGCCGGCTTTCGACCTCGAATATTCGCTCTACCTGGACACGGCCAGTTTTTACTGGGTGCGGGCGCTCTGGGACAAGGACCTGTTCGGCGCAGACCCGCTGGCGGCGTTCTACTACTCCAACATGTTCCGGTTCTGTCCCGAATCTTTCTGGGTCTGGCCTACGGCCGTGCTGGTCAAGCTGGCGGGGTATGCGCCGGGCCTGAAGCTGCTGGCGGCCGGCGCCTGTGCCGCGGCCGCGCTGCTGGTCCGGCGGGTGGCCCTGGCCTCCCCGGCCCGCCCCGCCGCCGGCGCGGCCGTGCTGCTGTTCGCGGCGCTGTTCCTGTCCATGGACAGTTTTTTCGGGGTGCCGCGCGTTTACGGCGTGCTGGCCGTCCTCGCCTACGCCTGGGCCGCGGAAGAGCGGCGTTTTGAACTCCTCGCCCCGCTCACCGCGCTCTGTTTCGCCGTTTACCCCGTGGTCGCGGCCGGCCTGGCCGCAGCTACGCTGCTGGTCCCGGCTTTTTTCAGGGAAGAGTTCTCCGCCGGCGGGCGCTGGCGGCGCTATCTGGTCTCCCTGGCCGCCGGCGCGGCCCTTATCCTGGCGTTCGCCGCCCTGAGCCGGGTGCTGTTCAACGCCGCCCCCGACGCGGCCAACATAGGAGCTTTTGAATCTGACAAGTTCTACCAGATGGTGCCGGCCGCGCTGGACCCGTTCAATCCGGCCGACGCGCTGGCCAATTTCGTGCTCAATTTCAACGAGCACGGAACCCTCTACGTTATTTTTACCGCCCTGCTGGCCGGGGTTTACGGGCTGGGCCTGCTGGTGGCTCCACGCCGTCCGGCCATGCTGCCGCGTTCCGTGCTGGTGCTGCTGGCCGGCGGCGGCGCGGCCTTCGCGCTGCTTTATCCCCTGCACCCGGTCACTGCTTCCAGGCAGCTGGTCTTCGTGCTGCCGCTCGCGCTGGTGTTCCTCGCGGCGGAGGGACTGGCCGCTATCTTTGGCGGCCGCCTGAAAACCGCTGCGGTCGGCGCGGCCTGTGCGGTCCTGTTCGTCTGCCTGCACCCTTTCTTCAATAAGACGCAGTCCCTGCGCGGCTACTCCGGAGTGTACGCGTTCCTGGCCGCCCAGCCGCGCGGTTCCGCCGTGGCCGGTTATCCGGAAAGCGACCTCGTCTTTACCGCGCCGGTCTTCGCGTCCCAGCCCGCCGTGCTCTCGGCCGGCACGGCCGACCAGGAGGTGCTGTTCTTCCGGTCGCCGGCGGATTACGCCCAAAGGCGACGCACGCTGCTGCAGGCGCTCTATTGCGCCGATCCCGCCGCCGAAGGGCGGCTCTCCGGCTACGGTGCCCGCTGGCTGCTGCTGGAGAAAAAATATTATTCGCCCGTTTTCCTCTCGGGCCTCAGAACTTCGCCCCGGCCGGCCGACGCCGCGGCCGCCGAAGTGCTGGCCGCCGGCGCCGCCCCAGAAAGCTGCTACTCCCGCTGGGCCCGCCGCGCCGTGTTCTCCTGGGAAGCCGGGGGCGGCGGTGTCGCCGTGCCCCTGGCCGCCCCCGCGGAGGGCGCGCGATGACCGCGCCGGAAGAGCGCTCCTCGCCCAACGACCCGGCCGAATGGGACGGCTGGGCCCCGCATTACGGCGAGGAAGTGGACTGGGTGGAAGAAATACATAACCCCGATATCAAGAGCCTGCTCGCCCCCGAAGGGAGGCGCGTGCTGGATATCGGCTGCGGCACCGGCCGCCGGGCGCGCGCGGTCTTCGCCGGCGCGGCCCGCATTACGGCCGTAGACTCCTCGGCAGGCATGGCCGCCCTGGCGCGGGAAACGCTCGGCGGGCTGCCCGGGGCCGAGGTGCTGCGGCTGGATATAGAAAAAGACGAGCTGCCGGAAGGCCTGCTGTTCGACGCCGCTGCGGCAATCTCGGTGATGCATCATCTCAAAGACTACAAGGGCGCGCTGGAGCGCGTGAAGGCGCGCCTGGCTCCGGGCGGCACGCTCTTGATAGTGGACGCCCTGGCCGGCAACCCGCCGCTGACCGCCCTGAAATTTTACCTGGAGATGCTGGCCCGCCACAGCCCCTGGCGCCTGGCCGCCGCGTTCGCCCGCGGCGTTTTCCTGGATACCCGCCTGGCCAGGCATAAGGCCAGGGAAGTCCATCTTACGCTGGACCAGTTCCGCCGCCGCTACGCGGCCTCGCTGCCGGGCGCCACGGTAGAGGTGCGCCACGGCCTGTTCGGGTACCTGGTCTGGCAAAAGCCCGCCTGAAATTATTATGGCATCAGAAGCCGAAGTCAGATATAAGGTCTTCGCCGGTCCCTCCGGGAATTCCGAATATTTTATCTCCGTGACGCCCGGCGCCGGGAAAAACCCCGCGGGGCAGGCCGCCGCCGTCGCCGCCGGCTACCGGCGCGCCCTCAAGGAACTGAGCCTTGAGCCCGGCAGCGCTGTTTTTCGCCGGGCTTTCATGCGGGCCGGCGCCGGCCTCCCGGCGCTGCGCAAAGCCGCCCTGCCGGCCGCGTCCGGCGAGGGGCCGGTGGCAGTCTCCGCCGTGGTGCAGCCGCCGTTGCCCGGCGGGGCCGCGGCGCTGCTGGCTTACCACGTGCAAGGCCGAACCCTCCCGCGCAAACGGCGGTTGGGGCCCGGGCACGTGGAGGTGGAGAGCGAAGGTCTGCGGCATATCTGGAGCACCGGCCTGACCGGCGGCCCGGCCGCCGCGGCCGGCCGGCAGACGGAGAAGATCTTCGGCGAACTGGCGAGGGCGCTGCGCCGCCGCGGCGGCAGCCTGGCTGACAGCTGCGTGCGCACCTGGCTTTACCTGCCGGAGATAGCGCGCTCCTACTCCGGCATGGTGCGTGCCCGGGGTGAAATTTTCAGGCGACACGGTCTGACGAGGGAGACCCATTTTATTTCCAGCACCGGCATAGAGGGCGCCCCCGCGGCCAGGCCGCGCCGGCTGGGGCTGGACGCCTACTCCGCGGTGGGGCTGCGGCCCGGCCAGGTCTCCTACCTGAACGATCTTTCCCGGCTTTGTCCCGCCGCCGACTACAACGTCACTTTCGAGCGCGGCACCAGGATCACCTACGCCGACAGGGATCATTTTTATATTTCCGGCACGGCCAGTATCGACAGGGAGGGCGGCATCCTTTACCCCGGCGACGCCCTGAAGCAGCTTAAGCGCACCGTCGGGAATATAAGCGCGCTGCTCAGGTCGGGAGGCGGGCGCCTGGAAGACCTGATGTACCTGATAATTTATTTAAGAAGGCCGGCGGACCTTCCGCGGCTGAAGGGTTATCTCGGGAAGAAATTCCCCGGGCTGCCGCTGGTGACGGTGAAAGGGGCCGTCTGCCGGCCCGGCTGGCTGGTGGAGGCGGAGGGCGTGGCCGTGGCCCGGGCCCGCCGCCCCGGGCTTCCGCGGTTCTAGGGTTTGGGCCGGCCGAATTCGGAAGTCCTCGGCAGCATTTCCAGGAACTGGCCGGGTTTTAGGTTGAAGAACTCCGGCAGGTTAAGCGACAGCCCGCTACTTTCCCTCAAATGCGTCAGCACCACGGGCGGCGAGTCCTCGCCGTTCTCGTCTATATGCGTCAGCACGATGTCGGTCCGGGTACCGTACGACTTGGAGGCGAAAGCCAGCCAGCGGCCGTTCGGCGACCAGCTGTGCCAGGAATCCGCCTTGGGGCCGTTGCCCCTTAGTTTTCGTTCCTTGCCGCCGGCGGCCGGGACCAGGTAGATGTCGCTGTCTTCCCTGATCAGCATGGAGCCGTTGGCGCTCCGGGTGAAAGCCAGCCAGCGCCCGTCGGGTGAAACCCGGGGGAAATAGTTGCTCATGCCGTTGGCGGAGGCGCCGCGCAGGGGTTCCATGCGCCCGCCTTTCCCGCCGGCGAACGGGATGCGGTAGATGTTATGCAGGAAAGGGTACATCTTGTCCAGCTCCCGCCAGCCCAGCTGCCGGGGGTCTTCCTTATAGGTCCCCGCCGCTTTTTCCGCGCCCATCTTCAGCAGCTGCTCCGTGAGGGGTCCGCCGAAGAAATACACGTATTTGCCGTCCGGGCTCCAGGAAGTGGGGGCGTGCATGAACTTCTCGTCGTCGCCGCCCGGTAAAACACGCAGCTGCGGATCGTCTATGGTGCGGTACATGAGGACGCCGCGCATGATGTAGGTGTACTGCATCATGTCCGAACAGTTGCTGTGCAACAGGGTGAGCCCTTTGCCGCTGGTCATGATGATCCGGCCGTCGGGCGAGATAGCGGAGCCGTTGCCCTGGAAGGGGGAGACTTTTTCTCCGGGGCGGTAGCCGTTCCAGCTGAAAAGCTGCTCCGGGGCGACGGGCACGCTCCTGCCCGGGTCGCGCATGAAGAAGTAACTGGCCTTGTCCTTTTCGTCCACGTTGAATTCGAAGCCGATGGTGCGCCCGTTGGCCGAGACGGCGTGGCAGTTGAAGCAGCGCGGCTGGTTCTCCATGACCGTTACGGGCGGCTCGTAGGAGGACAGCCAGGCGAGGCGCCATTTCACGTCGATATACTGGTGCTCTTCCGGAAAGCCGGGGCCGGGGGGCACCGCGCGGTAGAACAGAGGAGCGCCCACGGGGTCCTTCGAGATCTTGAAGCCTACCCTGGCGGGCGCGGAGGGTGGCTTGGCGTTGGCGGCGGCCACTTCGAAGACGGCCGCGCGGTTCCCGGAAAGCCGCTTGAACTCCTCCCAGACCTGTTCGGGCGGGGTCCAGCGGTTCTCGCGTACCGAAGCGGAAAAGGCGCGCGTGGAGCCGGCGACGGTCAGCCTGACCTCCCATTTCGCCGCGGCGCCTTCCCAGCGGAATTCCGGAGAGCGCATGTCCGGGGGGAAAAGCGTGCCTTCGTAAGGGTACGCCACCGCCGGCGGCGCGCCGGCGGCTTCGAAGGAGAACCAGCCTGGATTGGAATTGAAGAGGAAAATGGCGGCGGCGGCCAGGACAACGGCGCCCGCGGCGAGGAATTTGTCTTTCATGAAGTAAATGTTAGCAAATTGGGAATTTGCCCGTTCCCTGGGCCGTCGGCGCCTATTTCCCGGCGTGGCGCCGGATGACCGGGCCGAGGGCCCCGAGCAGCGGCAGCGGCGCGTTCTTCATGAGCAGCCGCGGCAGGGCGAAGCGGTTCTCTTCCGGGTCCAGGCCTGCCGCAGCGGTTTTACCGTAGGTCCGGAAATAATAGTCTATGGGGAGCTCGCGGCCGCCCCACTTTTTCTTGTGCTCGTGCACCCCGGACCCGGGCCGGGTGCGCATGAAGTCGTAGGCGCGCAGGCCTTCGGCGCAGGCCAGGCGGATGGTGGCGTCGAACAGGCGGATCTTCGGGAAGAATTCCGAACAGGCCGGCAGACCGGCGTTGACGTCGGCGTAAAAGACGCCGTCGTGGACCAGGGCGAACAGCATCGCCGCCGGCGCTTTGCCTACAGAAGCTATGAAGAGGCGGCCCAATCCGGCCTCGAGCAGCCGTTCGAAGTGGGCGGCCGCCAGCGGGGGGGAGCCGAACAGGCGCATCTGGCCGAGGTAGATGCCGTATACCCGGCGGAAGTCCGCAGGGGAGCGCGTCTGCGAGACCGTCACGGTCTTGTCCGCCTTGCGCAGGTTCTTGATTAGGTTTATGTGGAAAGCCGCGCGCAGCTCCTCGTAGGGGCGCGAGGTGTCCAGGATCAGGCGCAGGTAAGGGCTGGACCGCTCGAAACCCGCGGCCCCGTCGGCCAGGGCCGCCCCGCGCAGTTCGGCGTAGGCCGCCTTAGTTTCGCCGGCCAGCGCGTCCAGCGCCGCGGCGGCCGCTGCCATGAGCGAGTCCTTTTCGGTTTTGGAAAGAGCGGCGCCCGGGTTCAGCCAGAGGCCCGGTTCGTCGGAGAAAGGCATGGAGATAAGCCTGGTCCTGAAAACCCCGGAGCGGACCACGGCGCAGCAGAAGCCGCCTATGGCGGCCCCGTGCCTCTTTATAAGGAAGAGCCGCGTGTCGTAGCGGTAGAGGCCGCGGCAAAGTTCCAGCCAGGCTGGTGAGCAGGAGTAGGGAGCTCCGGCGGCCTGAGAGGAAGTCAGGGAGTTTACCGGCTCCAGGGTTATCACGGCTTCACCCCCAGCGCGGCGGCCAGCCCCTCGCGGGTGGAAAAGGCCGGGCGCCAGCCGAGCGCCCGCAGACCTTCGCAGCGGTGGGACCAGGAGGAGCAGGCCTCCAACAGCCGGCCCTTGTCCGCGCCGATAAAGCCCGGCATGGCGAGGCCGGCCAGGCCGAGGCCGGCGTCCAGCAGGCGCGAGACGGCTTTCAGCGGCGTGACGGGCAGGGGCAGGAGGCGCGGCTTGCTGCCGGACAGTTCCCCGGCGGTAAAGAGCAGGTCCCTCAGGGTTATCTTCCCTTCGCTGACGTTGAAAGCGGATCCTGGCGGCGCCTTTTCGGCAGCCAGCCGGGCCGCGTCCAGCAGGTTCTCCAGGCAGCAGACTGACAAGGTGTTAGTGGCCGTTCCCGGCACCGGGAGCCAGCCCCTGCGCACGGAAGAGAACAGCGCCTCCCACGGGGCAGAGCCGCGGCCGTAGATCAGGGAAGGCCGGAGGATGAGCAGGTTCAGCCCCGTACGCCCGGAAATTTCTCTCAGTGCGAATTCTCCTTCCAGCTTGGACCTGCCGTAGGCCGTGACCGGGAGGGGCTCGGCGCCGTCGGAGAGGTCTTCGCCGGGGCCCAGCGCGGCGATGGAGCTAAAGTAAACGAAGCGCCCGATACCGGCGTCGGCCGCGGCTTGGCCGAGCAGGCGTGCGGCCCCGGCGTTGACCGCGCTGAACTCCCCGCGCAGGCGGCTTTTGCCTACGAGAAATCCTCGCGGGCGCACCAGCGCGCCCAGGTGCCAGACCCGGGAGACCCCTTTTACGGCCGCCGTCATGGCCGCCTGGTCCCGCAGATCTCCGCGCAGGATCTCCGCCCCGGCCAGCTTGTCGGCGTCCGAGCCTGGGCGGACCAGACAGCGCACCCGCTTGCCCGCCGCCAGGAGGCGGCCGGTGAGGGCCCTGCCTATGAACCCGGTCGCGCCGGTTACCAGTTCCATGATTTCAGTTTAGCAAAGATGAAATGGGAGTAAAGCCGCAGGAAGCGGCCGGTATGGAAATCCCTGCGCGGGCGGCTCAGGAGGCGGGCGGCCACGCGCAGGCCCAGGCCGCCGAGCGGCGCGAATAAGGCCGGCCGGCTGGAGAAGAAACGGCGGGCGAAAGCCGGCAGCCGCGGCAGGAGGGTGAGCAGGGAGAACCAGGCGGCCTGGCGGCGCGGGGTCAGCGGCGAGTGGCCGGAGGGGGCCATGAGGCCGCCCGGGGCGTCCGTGCGGCCGGCGAGGCGCGCGGCGAGCGGGGTGCCGGGGTAGAGGCGCAGGAAAAAAACTTCATTGTGGTCCGGCGTATTGGCTGCGTAGAAAGCCGCCAGCTTGCGCAGTTCCGCCTCGCTCTCGTCGGGCAGGTCCAGGATATTGTCGCAGGTAACGTAGACGCCTGCCGCCTTTAAGGCCTTTATGGCGGCGGCGATATCGGCGTTGGCGGCGCGCCGGCCGAGCAGCTCCTCCCTGCCCTCCTCGTCGAAGCGCTGCACGCCCAGCTGGGCCTTGAAGCAGCCCGCGGCGGCCAGGGCCGGCGCCAGCGCCGCCAGCCTGGCGTCGGGGAACACGAAACAGGAAAAAGGCAGCCCGACCCGCTCTTTATAGAGCGGCAGGAATTTCTCCAGCCAGGCATAGTCGGAATTAAAGACCTCGTCGGTGAAATGCACGAAACCAGGCTTCGGTCCGGAGGCGGCCGCCAGTTCCTCCAGGACGTTCTCCGGGCTGCGGCGCCGCAGGCAGGGCACGCCGGAGGCCTTGTAGAGCTCCCGGTACACGCTGTTGCAGCAGTAGGCGCAGGCGTGCGGGCAGCCGCGCGAAGAGGAGGCCAGGTAGCCCGAGGAGAAGACGGGCGCCGCGGAAGGAAAAAGCAGCTTGTCCGGCCGGGGGAGGGCGTCCAGGTTTGCGGGCGGCGCGGGCGGTGGGCCTTTCACGGGTCGGCCGTTCTTCTTGCCCCAGATCCCGGGCGGCGGCGGGCCGTCCGGCGCGGCCAGCAGGGCGGGCAGGGCCAGGTCGCCTTCTCCCAGGCAGACGAAGTCTACGGCGCTTTCGGCCAGGGTCGCTTCTGGCGCGGCGGAAGGGTGGATGCCGCCGAAGACGGTCCTGGCCCCGGTGCGGGCCTTTATCTCCATGGCCATTTCCAGGGCCCAGGGCAGGGTGTCGGTGAAGACGGAGAAGGCGGCGAAGTCGGGCCGGAAGGCCTCGGCCTCGCGCAGCGCCGCTTCTTTGAAGCTGAAAAGGCGGGCCAGCGCCGGAACGCGCCAGAAGCCGGCCTCGTCGAAAAGGCAGGGGTCCATGACCAGGCGCACTTCGTGCCCGGCGGCCTTCAGGGCGGCCGAGAGATATTCTATGCCGAGACTCTCGTAGCCGTTGTGGACGAAAAGAACTCTCATTTATTTTTCAGAAGATCTTTGACGCGGTCGGCCGCGGCCCAGGAGTCGAGCAGGCATTCTTCGGTATCCATGTAGGCGTGACTGCCGGTGCGGCCGCAGGTGAAAAGGTTGGGGAAGGCCGCGAGGGCGGACCTGACGGCGGCCAGCGGCGCTTCCGCCCCGGCGTAAAGCAGCGGGTAGGCGTGCGGCAGGCGCTCTACGGCCAGTTCGCCGGGTTCGAAATCCCCGGCCAGGGCCTTCATGGCCGGCGAGGCGAAGGCCAGCAGCGCGAGGTCCCTGGCGTCCAGACCCCAGACCGCGTCGCCCTCGTCGCAGAAAAATTCCAGGGTCAGGGGCAGCCAGCCGCCTGGCGCGAGTTTGGGGCTCCAGTTGGCCAGTTCACAGGCGCGCGAAAAAGGCGCGTCGGAGTCGGGGAAATAGACCCAGTGGTAGGGCAGGGACTTCTTCCGGCGCAGCGCGGCGAACAGGACCACGAGCGAGCGGTAGCGGATGGCCGCGGGCTCGGTGCCGGGCAGGCCCGGCAGCAGTTCCAGCAGCGACCGCAGCGGCATGGCGGAGACCAGGGCCTTGAAGCGTACCCGCTCCTTTTGCCCGGCGCGGTCGTAGAGCAGTTCGGCGGGGCGGCCGTTCCTGAAAACGAGTTCCAGCGGGCTGGCCCCCGCGATCACCGCCGGGCCGGCGGCGGCCAGCAGCGCCGCGGGCAGCTCGCCTATGCCCTTCTCGGGATATATGAAAGTGTTGACGTTCTCTTTGGAGGAAAGCCGGCCGCCGAAGAGTTCCAGCAGCAGGGAGCGCACGCTGAACCCGCCGCCTATGCGGCGCTCCGCCCACAACGGGGAAAGCTCGTCCGTGCCCAGGCCCCAGACCTTGCGGGTATAGTCCCTGAAATAGCGGTCGTGCACGCCGGCGCCCAGGCGTTTCTCCAGCCAGTCCTTAAGGGTGGCCGCCTGCCCGGCCGGCGGCTTGCGGCGGCGGCCGGGCAGCAGCAGCGGGGCCGCGTAGAGCAGGCCGTTGAGAAAAGTGGGGGGATAGCGCAGCATCCTGCCGCCGGTGAACACGGCGCTGCTGCGCCTGGGCCGCAGCAGGCGGGAGTCCTTGAGCAGGTCCACGGTCCATTGCCTTACGGCGCCGTCGGAAAAATACAGCCGGTGCCCGCCCAGGTCGAAAGCGAAATCGCCGGCGCGCGCGGTGCGCGACAGCCCGCCGGTTTCGGCGGATTTTTCCAGTACGACGACGTCAAGGCCGGCGGCCTTGAGCCTGCCGGCCGCGGCGAGGCCAGAAATGCCCCCGCCCAGCACCAGAACGTCGGTCTCGCGCTCCATCGGTGATATTCTACAACTTTAACCCTGCCCGTGAGCCCGCCGCGGCTTGAACGCCGGCCGTGTTACATCTTACAATAGGGCATGACCAAAATGGAGTCTCACTCGCGCCTGGTTTACGCCCTGCGCGTCTTCACGGGGGAGCGCCCCGCGTGCTACGCGAGCGAGAAGGAATTTTTCCTGGTCTCCATGGGGGACATGGGGGAATACCTGCGCGACCTCCAGAGCGAAACCCTGGCCGAGGCCCGCGCAGGGTTCATCCGCGCTCTCGAGGCCGGGCTGGTGAAGCCGGAGACCATAGATGCCTTCAAGGCCGTGCTGGACCCGCTGGTATCCAACTCGGATTTCAAGGCGGTCTGCGCCGGCATGGCCGGCAGCCGGGAGTTCGTGAAGAGCAGGCTGCTGGCGGTCAAGCCGCTGTCCCTGCTGGACGAGGCCAAGAAGGAGGAGGCCCTCCGGGACCCGGACGCCCGCCGGCGCCTGAGCGGCGCTTATTCGCGCCTGAACTTCCCCGCCCTGCTCAAGCAGGTGGAAGCCGCCCCCCACGACCTCGCCGCCAACGCCGCGCTGGCGAAAGCCCGCGCGGAGATCTCGGATTACTGCGGCGTTTACAAAGTGCCGCTGCGCGGCGCGGATACCCTTACGCCGTTCTCCATGTCCTGCGTTGACGCCGCCCTGGCGGCCGCTTACCTCTTGTTCAAGGGCGTGAACCGCGCCACCCGCCGCGACCTGTGACTGGCGTTCCTCCGGTGTCCCGGCCAAAGTCAAAAAAGTATAATATTAACGGCGGTTTAACATTTTTTGCGCACGGTTAAGGATATAAAGGAGAACAAAATGGGCTTCAATCTCAGAAACAGGCATTTCCTCAAAGAGCTGGACTTCACCAAACAGGAACTGACCTTCCTGCTTAAGCTTTCCAAGGACCTCAAGAACGCCAAGTACGCCGGCACCGAACAGCAGAAACTTACCGGCAAGAACATCGCCCTCATTTTCGAGAAGACCTCCACCCGCACCCGCTGCGCCTTCGAAGTGGCCGCGCACGACCAGGGCGCGCACGTGACCTACCTGGAGCCCTCGGGTTCCCAGATGGGCCACAAGGAGACCGTGAAGGACACCGCCCGGGTGCTCGGGCGCATGTACGACGGCATAGAATACCGCGGCTTCGGCCAGGAGATCGTGGAAGAGCTGGCGAAATACGCCGGCGTGCCGGTATGGAACGGCCTCACCAACCAGTGGCATCCCACCCAGATGCTGGCCGACGTGCTCACCATGACCGAGCATTGCTCCAAGCCCCTCGAGAAGATCGCCTACGCCTACGTGGGCGACGCGCGCTTCAACATGGGCCGCTCGCTGCTCGTCATCGGCTCCATCCTCGGCATGGACGTGCGCATCGGCGCCCCCAAGGGCCTGCAGCCCGACGCCGAGCTCATAGAGAAGTGCAAGGAGATCGCCAAGACCTCCGGCGCGCGCATCACCATTACCGCCAACGCTGCCCAGGCCGTGAAGGGCGCGGACTTCATCCACACCGACGTATGGGTGAGCATGGGCGAGGCCAAGGAAGTGTGGGCCGAGCGCATCAAGCTGCTCAAGCCCTACCAGGTCACCCCTGCGCTCATGAAAAAGTCCGGCAACAAGAACGTGAAGTTCATGCACTGCCTGCCGGCCTTCCACAACGCCGACACCAAGGTGGGCGCGCAGGTGTCCAAGGAATTCGGACTGAAGAACGGCATAGAAGTGACCGAGGAAGTGTTCGAGTCCCCGGCCTGCATCGCCTTCGACCAGGCCGAGAACCGCATGCACACCATTAAGGCCGTGATGGTGGCCACCCTCGGCGCTTAACGGCTCCGGCAGGGAAAAAGAGCCCCGGGCCCGCGCCCGGGGCTTTTCTTTGGCGGGCCAATGGGCCCAGGCCCGAGTAGTTCTTTGGGCTCATGCGGCGCTTCCGGCGTAATTCATATCATAGTTACATTACGACGGAAGGCAGGGGCCGGACCGCCGCATCTAAGGGGACTACTAAATGATCAGGAATATTTTAATGAGCGCGCTGCTGCTGGCGGCCGCGGGCAGCGCCGGTGCCTGGGACCAGCCGGTTACGCCTACTTCTTTTTCGGCTTTCAAAAGCCGGGCCGCTAAAGCGGTGCCGCTGGATCTTAATACCTCCGACCTGATGGAGCCGCCCACCGGCGAGGCGGCTTTTGTGGACGGGGCGGTGACCTTCACTCATGCAGGACGCAACTACGCCTTCAAGTCCATCTTTTCCAGGGCTTTTTACGACCCGGAACTGGGCACGTATAAAGCCGGCCTGCGCTATCAGCTGGCGGACTTTACCGACATCGAGAACGTCAGTTTCTGGGTGCCGATCAACCCGCAGGCGTCTCCGGTAGTGGACTATCTCAACAACTTCGACAAAACCCAGTTCCATATAGTGAGCGGGGAACGGCAGGTTGAGATCACCGCGACCACCGACGGCAAAAGCAAGAAGTATAAATTCTACGTGAAGACCATCCTGGACAACTGGGAGCGGGCCGCCGAACTATACTTCCGCGAAGTGGCCGGCGACTATTGGTACTTCGTGCCGCAGGTGGTCTGGCAGCCGCGCGACGGCACTGATTTCTATTCCCGCAGCTACGCGATCGGAGGCGAGAAACCCCTGGACGACGCCACCGGCCTGCCGCTCGACGCCGTCAGGACCTGCACTTCCGTGGACGGCTGGTATGACTGCGAAACCCCCGGCTTCGCGGTCTCAATGGCGACCGGGCTCAGGATAGACGCCATGGATGAGGCCTTGAGCGGGTTGAAAGTCGAGGCTATGGACGTGGGGGTCATGCACCTGACGGCGCAGGCCGAGGTGGAAGGCAATTGCTGGCATTATAACTGCGAGAGCGAAGACAATCCCTTCAACGACTGGTAACACGGTGATAAAAATGAAAAATACCATTTATTCAGCGATCCTCCTTCTTTCCGCGGTCCTGCCGGCGGCTGCCGCGGAGACCGCCGTGAATCTGGATTTCGACGGCGCGTTCAGCGAGCAGCCCTCCGCCGGCCCTTCCACGGCCCTCTCTGTTCTTAACTCGGCCGCCCCGGCGAAGTTGCGGCCGGCCGCCCTGCCCGGGATAGCCGGCGACCGCGGCGGGATCCCGGACGTGCCGCCGCCTACCTGCGTGGACGGCTGCGGGGGCGACGACGGCGGGGACGACCAGCCCTACTACCCGCCTCCTCCTCCGTACCAGCCTCCCGCTCCGAATCCGGCGCCGCAGCCTGTCCCTCAGCCTGTGCCGCAGCCTCAGCCGCAGCCCCAGCCGCAGCCGTGGACGCCGCCTTATGTCCCGCCCACGCCGCCCTCGGTGGACTTTCAGCATAAGCCTTTCGTCGCTTCGGTGTGTCTGGCCATGGCCGACGGCTCTTCCGACTGCCGCAAAGGCAGCGGGCAGGAAGCCATTAACAAACTTGAAGCCAGCATCCGCCAGGACATCATAGAGGAGCTGGTAAAGAACGGAATTGTCATGGTCTTTCCCGTGGCCACCAACCCGGCGGAACTCTACGGGGCGCTGAAGACGGCGCTGCAGCACGGCATAGACCAGCTGGCTATCAGCATGCAGGAAGATATGGACCAGTTGATGCAGGATATGGGTCAGCCAGGCTGGGGAACCCAGGTGGACAAGGCACGCATGGCGCGTATCATCGCCAACAACGAGCGGATGCTGAAGCTTTGGAAAGCGGCCGCCCTGCTCGAGGCGGAGAATGGCGGTAACTGGGCCAAGACCGGCCCTGCCTCCTACAAGTTCGTGGGCGGTCCGGCCTACGAGAAGCTGAAAGAAGGCCTGCAGGCCAAAGAGATCTTCACCGGAAATTCCCGCCGCCGCGCGAAGAAAGCGCGCTAGCCGGGGCCTGGCCCCGCAAAAAAGCCCCGGGCCCGCGCCCGGGGCTTTTTGCTTCCGCTTTTTGTATCATGATAAGCAAGATATGACGAAAGAAAAAATCGATGAATTTTTCCTTAAGGAAGAAAGTTCCGGCGAGCGGAAGATAAACCTGCTGCGCCTTGTTTTTCTGCTGGTCTTCCTGGCGAACGAGTTCTCCAATTTTTACCTGCTGCAGGTGGTGGCGGGGTGGCTGCACGAGCGGGCGGTGTGGACCGTGCTGGCCTGGCTGGCCTACGCCGCGGGGGCCTGGTTCCTGGTGAACCGCCGGGGCTTCTACGCCCGACCGGTAAAATACGTTTCAGCCGCGGCCGACGCGCTGTTCCTGACGCTGGCCATAGTGCTGGTGGAGGGCAACAACGGCCCGCTGGTGCCGGTCTACTACATCCTGATCGTCGGCTGCGCGCTGCGCTACAGCAACCGCGCCATCATGGCGGCGGCCGCTTTCTCGGCGCTGGGCTACGCCGCCGTCTGGGCCACATCCTTCGGCAATCCGCGCCTGACGCCCATTCCCACCTACAGCGCCATCATCCACATGCTCATCATGGTGATGATGGGCGCCTTCGCCGGCTACGCGGTGCGCAAGATGCGCGGGCTGGTGCTCAAGTTCGCCGAGAATTTTCTACGGCGCGAGCTGGCCGAAGGGGCGCTGTCGCGCTACGTGTCCCACCAGGTGGCCCGCAAGATCCTGGATTCCCCCGACGGCGCCGCCGCCATGGGCGAGGGCCGCCGCACACAGGCCGCGGTGCTCATCTCCGACATCCGCGGGTTCACCCCCATGTCCGAGACCATGGACCCGGGGCAGCTGGTTACGCTGCTCAACGCCTATTTCAGCCGTATGGTGGACGTGGTCTTCCGCCACGACGGCACGCTGGACAAGTTCGTGGGCGACGCGCTGGTGGTGGTCTTCAACGACCCCTTCGAACAGCCGGACGCCGAGCGCCGGGCCGTGGCCTGCGCCGCGGAGATGCAGCGCGAGATCGCCGCCTTTAATAAGGAACAGGCCGCGGCCGGCAAGCAGACCCTCGGGGTCGGCATCGGGGTGCATTGCGGGCCGGTAGTGGCCGGCAACGTGGGCTCAAAATCGCGCATGGATTACACCGTGATGGGCGACACCGTTAATTTCTCCTCCCGCCTGCAGGGCAAGGCGCCCGCCGGGGCCGTGTACGTTTCGGCGGCGGTGAAGGAAAAGACCGCCGGCAGCTTCCGCTACCGGAGCCTGGGGGGCATGGAGTTCAAGGGCTATTCCAGCAAGGCCGAGGTCTTTGAGCTGGAAACCGCCTGAAGCCGGCCGGCAGCGCTATTCCATGCCCGATATCCCCGTCTGGAACAAATGCGACAACCTGTGCGCGATGTGCGCGAACACCAAAGGGTTCGCGCGCAATACCGCGCGCGACTATTCCCTGGCGAAGCAGGCCCTGCGGCTTGAACGCCACCTGCGCGGCCGCGACGCCTACCGCAAGAACGCGCGCACGGCCGGCGCCTGGAACCTGACCGGCGGCGAGCCTGCCCTCAATCCGGATTTCCTCAAGGCCATAATATATTTCCGCCGCCGTCTGCCCGGAGAACAGCTGGTCCTGCTTTCCAACGGCCGGCGCTTCTCGAACAAGGCTTTCGCCGCCGCCTTCGGCGCGGCCGCCCGGCCTCCGTTCAGGCTTGCCGTCTCTCTGCACGGCCCTTCGGCCGCCGTTCACGACGCCGTGACCGGGGTAAAAGGCTCTTTTCTCCAGACGGTGTCGGGGCTTAAGAACGTCTTCGCCCTGAAGGGCGGGCCCGCGGTGGAATTGCGCGTGATCCTGCATAAGTTGAACTACCGCGCGCTCGCGGCTACCCTGCGCTTCATCAGGAAGACCTTCCGCGGCCGGACTTACCGGCTGGTGGTAATGCATTATGAAAGCGAGGGGCGTGGGGCGGCCAACCGCCGGCGCCTGGCGGTGCGACTGTCCGCTACGGCCGCGGAGGTGAACTCCTCGGCCAGGGCGCTGGCCGCCCTCGAAGAGGCCGCCTTGTACCATTTCCCGCTCTGTCTGCTGAAGCCCGCGTTGCGCGGCCTGGCCGCGGTCAGCCTGCCGCCCGAGGACAGGGTTTACCCCGCGGCCTGCCGGCGCTGCGGGGCCAGGGGGGGCTGCGTGGGGCTCATGCGCCCCTATTTCCGGGCTTACGGGGCCGGAGAACTCAAAGAACTGCCCCCGGCCGGAGATTAGGCGGCCCTATTTTTTATATCATATCCTTCAGACGTAAGCCCGGGGACGTCCCGGGTCTTTTTATGCGAAATTTCTTATTCCTGCTGCTCCTGCCGCTGGCCGCCTGCTCCGCCTACGGCCCGGCCATGCGCCGCGGCCCGGATGTTTACCCTGATTTCTCCGCGCTGAAGGCGGCCAACACCGAAGGCCTGGATTTTTCCCGCGAGGCCTATTACCGGGGTTCGCCGGTGGCCGTTTTCGCCCCGCATGGCGGCGATATAGAGCTGCTGACCTCGCGTCTGGCGCGGGCGACGGCCGGCCGGGACTTCAACCTCTACATCTTCAACGGTTGGCACGGCCGCAAGGGCGACCTGCACGTGACCTCCTCTCATTTCGACGACCCCCAGGCCGTGCTCATAGCCACGTCCAGCGTGCTCGGAGTCTCCTTTCACGCCCAGGCCGACCACGGCCGCTGGGTCTGCGTGGGCGGCTCCAACCGGGAAGCCGGGGAGCTGGTGGCCAGGCGGCTGGAAGCCGCCGGCTTTTCCGCCGTGGCCCCCTGCGCCCGCCTGCCCGGGACCTCGCTTAAGAATATCGTCAACCGGCCTTCCTCGGGGGGCGTGCAGCTGGAGATCACCCTGCGGCTGCTGGCCTCGCTTGAAAAGGACGCGGAGGATTTATCAAAATTTACCGAAGCCGTGCGCCTGGCGGCCCTCGAATTTATAAGTTCAGGTAAGGCAAACACAGTACAGGAGACTGCAAAATGAAAAAGATACGCATCTTCGCTTTCGGCGGCAACGAGGTCGCCCCGGTGGGCCTCAAGGACAAGAACGGCAAGGCCATAAACCCCGACATCGCCATGCAGTGGCAGCGCACCGCGGAGACCGGCAAGCTGGTGGCGGACATTTTCGAAAAGCATCCTGAGGACAAGTACGTGATAACCCACGGCAACGGCCCGCAGGTGGGCAATATCCTCATGCGCGCCGAGATGTGCCGCCCTACCCTGTTCCCGCTTTCGCTCGACGTCTGCGTGGCCGACACCCAGGGCGCCATGTCCTTCATGATGGCGCAGCTCAACAACGAGCTGAACATCCGCGGCGTCGATAATATCCTGGCCGGCATAGTGACGCAGGTGGTGGTGGACAAGGACGACCCGGATTTCAAGACCCCTTCCAAGTATGTGGGGCAGTCCTATAACGCCGAAGAGGCCAAGCAGCGCATGGCCGACGGCTGGACCATGAAGATGTACAAGAAGGACGACAAGGGTAACGAGATCTGGCGCCGCGTGGTGCCCTCGCCCGTGCCCACCGACATAGTGGAGATAGACGCCATAGAGGCCCTGCTCGACAAAGGCATAGTGCCCATCACCGTGGGCGGCGGCGGCATCCCGGTGCGCGAAGTGACCCCCGAGATAAAGGACGGCAAGGAGATCTACACCACCAATTACGGCGTGAAGTACACCAAGCCGCACAAAGGCGAGAAGCCGCTGAAGATGTACACCGGTGTGGAAGCCGTGATAGACAAGGACCTGGCCAGCGCGCTGCTGGGCTGCATGCTCATGAAGCGCGCCAAGGCCCGCGGCGAAGAAGTGGAGGTCAGTCTGACCATTTTCACCGGCGAGGACGGCGCGAAACTGAATTACCAGAAACCCGACGAGAAAGCCCTGCGCGTCATCAAGGCTTCGGAGCTGGAGGCCATCTACAACCAGAAACCGGCCCCGTTCCCGGCCGGTTCCATGGGCCCCAAGATCAAGGCAGTGATAGAGTTCATAAAGAACGGCGGCTCCGTGGCCTACATCTCCAAGACCGAGCTGTTCGAAGAGACGCTGGCGGGCAAGGCCGGCACCACCGTCCTGCCCGGCTGATCCCATGACCGGCGAAGAAAAAAAGACGGGCGGCGAGCCCTGGGTGGATTTTAAAAGGCTGCGGCTGTTCGTGGTCTATCCCGTCCTGGCGGCGTTCGGGCTTTGGCTCTGCTATATCTGGCTTGTGCCGGCTTTCAGCGGCTTCAGGTTGGACCGTTCGGCGGATCCGGGAACGGCGTCGCTGGTCCGTCAGGCTAAAGATTCCGGGCTTACCTACGAAAAGGTGCTGGCAAACCCGGCCGCGGCCGAAGGCAAGTTCGTGGTCTGGTGCGTGCAGAACAGGGGGGGAGGGGAAGTCACCGTAGAAGGGGATGAACATAAGCGCCTTTCAGTATCCAACCATGTCGCCATGCCCAAATTCAGCGGCGACAAGCACTCCTCATGCACCCCGATGCTGTTATTGGTGGAAACTGCCTCCCCCGGGAATCCTGTAATCGTGTTTTTTAAGGAAGCCCTTTAAGGACCTATGAAGAAAATAAAGACTTTGCAGTGCATCCGCTGCGGTAAAGACCACAAGCTCAACGACACCAAGTACAACTGCACCGCCTGCGGCGGCAACCTGCAGGTGCTCTACGATTACAACCTCATCAAGAAGCGCCTTAATTACGACGTGCTCAAGGACAACCGCGAGCACAGCATCTGGCGCTACCTGGACATCCTGCCCGTCGCCAGCATCAAGAACGTGCCGCCCGTGCAGGTGGGCTGGACGCCCCTCTACAAGGCCGAGAAACTCGGCGCCGAGGCCGGCGTGAACAACCTTTACATCAAGGACGACGGCCGCAACCCCAGCGCCTCGTTCAAGGACCGGGCCAGCGCCGTGGTCACGGCCCGCGCCCTGGAGATGAAGGAAAAGGTGATCTGCTGCGCCTCCACCGGCAACGCGGCCTCTTCTCTCGCCTGCCTGACCGGCAGCCTGGACATGAAGACCATGATCTTTGTGCCCGAGACCGCGCCCGCCGCCAAGGTGGCGCAGCTGCTGGTCTTCGGCGCCACTGTGATCATGGTGAAAGGCACCTACGACGACGCTTTCGAGCTCTGCCTGAAGGCCTCGGCCGAGTACGGCTGGTACAACCGCAGCACCGGCATCAATCCTTTCACGCGCGAAGGCAAGAAGACCTGCTCCTTCGAGATCTGCGAACAGATGAACTGGGAGACCCCGGACAAGGTGTTCGTGAGCGTGGGCGACGGCAACATCATCAGCGGCATCTGGAAAGGCTTCGTGGAATTCCACCGCCTGGGCATCATAGAGCGCCTGCCCCAGCTGGTGGCCGTGCAGGCCGAGCGTTCCGATTCCATAAAGCGCGCCTTCGAATCCGGCACGGACGTGCAGCCGGTCTCTGGCGTGACGGTGGCCGACAGCATCTCCGTGAGCCTGCCGCGCGACGGCATGGCCGCGGTGATGGCCATCCGCGACTCCGGCGGCTTCGCGGTCTCCGTGACAGACGCCGAGATCCTGGCCGCCATCCCCCGCATAGCCCGGGGCTCCAACGTCTTCGCCGAACCGGCCGGCGCCGCCACTTACGCCGGCCTGCTGAAAGCCGTCAAGGAGGGGAAGGTAAAGGATAACGAATCCGTGGTCCTCCTCATCAGCGGCAACGGCCTCAAGGACATCCAGAGCGCCATGAAGTCGGTGGGCAAACCGTTCGTCATAAAGCCCGATATGGCGGAGCTCAAGAAGCTGGTGGCGGACAACGCGCTGGCCTGAACTTTTCCCCGTTTGACTTCCGTCATGGGCCCTTTGCCGGGCTTCACGGGGACTTTCGACACTTAATAATACCTCCGCCGCGGCCTAGACTATAGGTATAGGCCGGGGGCCGCCGTATGCCCCCGCCGTCTCAATGGAGGGTAATTAATGAATAACAGGCTTATTGCCGCCTTTGTCTGCTTCGGCCTGGCCGGTTCCGCCGGCGCCGCCGAAATAGACTTCGACAAGGGCGTTGACGTGAAGGAAGCCGTAGAGAAGGCGGCCACCATGGTGCCGCCTCCGCCCCCGGGTTATCCCGTGCATGACTACCACCCCGGCGTCTGGGACGGGCCCAACTTCTACGGGTACCCGGGCCCCGCGCCGCATCACATAAGGTATACGCGCGACTGCCGCAACTTCAACTTCGGCCCCGCCGCCGGAGCGCAGGAGTCGGGCATGGTAAGGCTGGAGAGCGTGGAATACGTGCAGGAATGCCACTACGTGCCCGATCCCCCGCCGCCGCCCAAGCCGCCGCAGCCCGGCACCCCCGGCCAGCCGCCGCATCATCCCAAGGCCGATAATAAAGGCATGGAGTGCCACGAGCGCCCCGCCGACATCTTCCGCCGCTCGGTGCAGCTCAGCCTCGGCGCCCGCCAGCTGCTCCCCTGGGAGAACGAGACCTTCGAGGTCTGCATGGAGGGCCCGCGTGTGAACCTGCGCAAGCTCGAAACGGCCTACGCCTACGACGTGCGCGAGACCGGCCACTACGACCTGCGCTACGAGCTGACGCCTCTCTACAAGGTGCCGCAGTCGCCAGATAAGTCCGGCCTCTACGTCGCCGAGTTCTCCAACGCCAACGGCAAGTTCACGTTCAACGTCTCCGACCGCTGGGCGCAGGAATACGCCGGCGAGAAGGTGCTGATCAAGGTGGACCTTTATAAGGACGGCTTCCTGTTCTTCAATACGCTGAAGGGCAGCAAGGAGTTCACTTTCGACGCCGCCGGGCGCTACGAAATGAACTTCTCCGAGAGCGAACTGACCAAACCCGAGCAGCAGGACCCGGAGCCGAATTACCGCGGCGCCAAGAAGTACTACCTGCGCTGGGGTTTCAAGCGAGTGGGCAGCATTTCCACCGGCGAGTTCGTGAAGAAGGACCAGACCGACAAGATCGAAGTGAAGTAAGTTCAGCGAAGCTAAAAAACAGAGGCCGGCTTAAAAAGCCGGCCTCTGTTCTTTTGCGGGTGGGCGGCATCTGCGATC
>Ga0074197_1000659_pt1 | contig 38528 bp, 38 predicted proteins | sample EPASupsiteSAE305_FD_64526 | JGI IMG/M metagenome (GOLD analysis project Ga0074197, IMG submission 64526) | Bioremediated contaminated groundwater microbial communities from EPA Superfund site, New Mexico - SAE3-05 reassembly with SPADES | ecosystem: Environmental > Aquatic > Deep subsurface >...
CCGGAAGAATTTGCAACTCGATTCAAAGAACAACAGACCAAAATCACTAAGCCAAAACTGGTTCAATCAATGGGGTAAGGTCAAGCCGCAAGCGCACCACATGCATTCATGCCATCCGAAGCGATATACACAAAATTTAGCGGTGAGGCGTATCTTCGCCCGCTGGATTGTTTTGTTTTTCCGTGAAATCATCCCATTTTCTTGTGCTTAAACTGCCAAATGGAATCAAAAGTGGCAATAGCCACAACAGATTCCACAGCGTCAATTCAGCAGAGCCCAAACCACCGTACGACCATATAACCCAAACTATAGACAGGAAAAAAAGACTATAGGGAGCGAGCATGAGCTTCCAATATGGTGTTGACGAAAACCGCCACGGCGCAAAAAATACGACCGAAGCGATCGCTATGCCAGTCAAGGCAATGCCTGAAAATCCCTGGACACTCTTTCCTTGAAACAGAAAGACAAGAGACACTATAAGTACCCAGACGAATCCACCTATCCAACCGGCAGTCCAACCTATCTTTTCTCCTCTTCTGTCTTTCACTTTTACACTCCTTCAGTTCTGAGGGCAGCGTTCTATCCCGTTCATCACCCAAACCGATACACCAGCCGACCATCCTGATACAGCTCAATTGGGCCATCCTGCGACACCTTGATCACCTTGCCGAAGAAGGAGGCGGCAATAGCTGCTGTGGTACGGCCGCCACCGATCACCATCTCGCGGGCGTGGGAGGTATCGATGATGAAGCCGGTTTCCAGCAGCTTGCCGCGGGTATCCAGCACGGTCAGGCCGTCGGAAGAGAGAATCCTCAACAGGGTGCCGGACTGCTTGAGCTCAGCGATCCCCTGCCCCTTGACCCGGTTGATCAAAAGCCGTCCAATCGGATCATCGCCACCCACCGAGCCTTTTTTCAGCGATGTAAGCTGGCGTGATGTGCCGGCATGGATCAGAATAACGGTGCCGTGCCGCAACTTGGAAACGGCATAGACCGTCCAGAGCAGGTCGTCCGCCGCCTCTCGGCCCATGTCGTTGCCCAGGAATGAGTGAAATATGTCGGGATCGAAGATCGCCCAGACCCCCTTGCGCCTTATCAGTAGCTTGGCCGGGCTGATCAGCACCTCAATCTCGGAGACCTCGTTGACGGTGATGGCAAAGGCGCCACTGCCGGCCCGCCGGACCAGTGAAAACACCTCACGTTGGGTCAGACGCTCTATGTCGGTTTGAACCGCATTGGCCACGGTTCGCAGGACGCCGATCACCTGCATCTGGATACCGGCCACAAAGAACAGGTTGTTGCCGTCGATGAAGCGGTAGGTCAGCGGGTTATCCAGAAAGCTGGGTGAGATTCCCTGGTGGGGCTGCAGCGGTATCAGGTTGTGTCCACGGGCCTTGATCATCTTGCGTAACGCCGGTTCGGTGGTGCGGTGCACCAGAAAACCGGTGGTTGCCGGCTTGCCTTCGTAACGCTGATAGGAGAGGTTTTTAAGCAGCTGGATCAACTGCTGAATCGGCCAGAAGCCTTTGCTGCTGTCGCCCCGCAGAAAACGGGCCACGGTGATATCCATGATCGAGGCCAACAGGGCAGTGCGAAAGTGAGCGGCAAACCCCTCCAGCTTGAAGCCGCTGTAAAGGCCGGAAAAGGCGGTCAGCAGCTCATGGCAGAAGCGGGTTTCGGTCTTGGTAAAGGGCAGACCGGGTCTGGCAGCGGAGAAGCAGTAGCTGCGTCCCTCAATGTCGATGGTGTGCGACAGGTTTCCTTCCATCCCATGGACAACTGGCTGCGGCTCGTCGGTTGTAACAAATTCAACGGCAGCATCGCCTAGCAGGCTGCTGATGGCAGGCTTAATGGCATCAAAGACGTTGATCGGCATGATATAGGGTTCCTGACTATCTGGGAAATCGGTGCACTGGAGGTAGCGTTTGGGACGCGTTGACAAAGAGTATACCAGCGCAGAACCGTCTGTCCAGTGGCGACATTGCAGGTTTTCGGCTTTGCAGCGACCTTGTTTTACAGTATAGATAGGCCATATTGTCTGCTGGAGGCCACCATGTCACGCCCGATCTTGATCACTATGCTCTGCCTGTCACTGGCGCTGCTCACCCTGCCCTGCCCTGTATCTGCAAAGCCGCTCTGTGTGGAGAGCGAGGGTGAAGCGGTGATTGTGCGGGGAGATCTGCCTTCGGCCAGGATCGAGGCGATCAACCGGGCCAAATGGGCTGCGGTTGAACAGGTGGCGGGGGTTGAGGTCAACAGTCGCACCATTGTTGAGGATTCGGCCCTGCTGGACGACATCATCACCACCCGCACCCAGGGCGTGGTCACCAGCCATCGGCTGATCCAGGAGCAGAAGAACGTTGACAGTGTCACGGTGCGGGTTGCGGCCTGCGTAGAGCCTGCACAGGCGCGGGATGCGGTCTCGCCGCTGGCATTAAACAGCGCCGTGGCAGTCTTTGTGCCGGCACGACAATTGACTGGCAACAAACAGGTGCAGTACGACGACAGCACCAGCTTCAGCGAGGCATTAAACAGTGCCCTGATCCAGAAGGGCTTTACGGTGCGCGACCTGGCCGCCGGACCTGCTATCAAGGCGGCTGACATGGACCGGGCCCTCAAAGATGGCAACGTCATCGCCCTGCGCTCCCTGGCCTACCGTTACCAGACCAACACCATCCTGATCGGTCGGATCGAGCCGACGGTATCAACCAGTCGTGGCGAGGATGTGGGCTATGGCATCAGTATGCCGTTCACCACGGTGACGGTGCGCCTTAACTACCGCCTGTTGTCCCGTGACGGAGGCGGCCAGCTGGCCATATTGGCCGCCGGCAGTGAAGAGGCAACCGGCCTGGCGCCGACACCGGCCGATGCCCAGGCGGCTGCCCTCAGAAACCTGGCCGAGCTTGCTGTTCCGGTTATCATGACCAAGGTCGACCAGCGGATCAGGGAACTGGCCGCCAAGGTAACGGTGACGGTCGAAGGGATCAACAGCCCGGACGAGACCTTTGCCCTCCGCGACACCCTGCAACGGATCACCTGGGTGGCCGGTGTGGAGGATCTGGGGCTGGGCCAGTTCCGGATCAGTTACCCGGAAAATCCGCTCTATCTGGCCAACAGCCTGACCCAACGCGGCTTCAGGATTGTCAACTACACCAAAGATGCCATACGGGTGCGCCGTCAATGAAGGTTCTGTTCATCCATCCCTACGGCAGCAACTTTCTGGCCGGCAAGCCGGACATCACCACCATCTTCAACGTGATGCCCCCTTTGGGGCTGCTCTCGATCATGGCCTGGCTGGAACGGCATGCTGTTGCTTCCGAGATCATCGACTGCTATGCCACGCCGATGCCGCAGGATCTGCTGGTGGACGAAATCATCCGCCGTACCCCCGATGTCGTGGCCTTTTCCTGCACCACCTCCTCGTTTCTAGAGGGCAACCGGATCGCCGAGGCGATCAAGGCGCGAAACAGTGGGATCACGGTCGTGTTCGGCGGCGCCCACGCCTGCACCATGGGGCCGCCGCTCCTGAACCGCTTTCCGGCCATCGACTACCTGGTGCTGGGCGAAGGCGAGCAGACCATGCTGGAACTGGTGCAGGCCGGCTGCCGCAACCCGGCCGCCATCCCCGGCCTGGCCTACCGCGATAGCCAGGACAGCGGCGTGGCCTCGGCACCCCGCGACCTGATCGCTAATCTGGACCAGCTGCCCTTCCCGGCCTACCATCTGCTGCCGGGCTTTCCCGAAAAGTACAAACTGCCTCTGTTCAGTTCGCCCAAATTCCCCAATACCAGCATCATCTCCAGCCGCGGCTGTCCCTACCAATGCTCCTACTGCGACCGCTCGGTCTTTGCTAAGGGCTTCCGCTTCAATTCGCCGGATTACATCCTGGAGCATGTGGCCATGCTCAAGCGGGACTATGGCATCCGCCACGTCTTCTTCTACGACGACCTGTTCACCTTCGACCGCAAACGGGTGGCTGAATTTTGTGAGCTGAAACGGAAAAAGGGGATCGATGTCGGTTACAACTGTATTGCGCGGCTGGAACATGTGGATGCGGAGCTGCTGAAATTGCTCAAAGATTCAGGCTGCTGGCAGGTCAACTTCGGTATCGAGTCGGGCGACCCGGAGATTCTCAAACAACATCGCAAATTTTATGGACTTGACGAGGTGGGACGCAAGCTGCAGATGGTGAAGGATAGCGGCATGCGGGTCAAGGGGTTGTTTATGGTGGGCCTGCCGGGCGAGGACGAGGCCGCCATCCGCCGCACGATTGACTATGCCTGCTCATTGCCGCTGGATGAGATCAACGTCACCAAGTTCACCCCCTTCCCCGGCGCGCCGGTCTACCGGACCCTTGAGCAGTTCGGCCAGTTTACCGAAGATTGGGAGCTGATGAACTGCATGAATTTTGTCTTTATCCCCAACGGCATGACCAAAGAGCAGCTGGAAGGACTGTATGACGAATTCATCAGCCGCTTCTACCGCCGCACCCGCATCCACTGGGGCTACACCCGGATGCTCTGGAAATCGCCCCACAGCGTGCTGGATTTCCTGAAAAACCTGCCGGCCATCATCCGCTTTGAACGCCAGCAGAAATGGTGAGGTCAGCAGCACCTACGGCATGCCAGTGCAGCATGCCGTAGGTGTCAGCGGGATTATCCGTTAGCGGCCGATAGTGATCTGAATCGGGCTACGGTCGGGGCTGCGGTGTTTTTTCTTTTTGTGTTTCTTGCCGCTTTGCACCTTTACCGGCTGGCCTGAAAGCTTGACGCCGGGAGGCGGCGGCAGCAACGGCAGCTTATTCGGCGCCGGCAGCCCTGGCGGAGGCGGCGGCAATGGCAAACCAGCACTGGCAACAGAGGCCATGACAATAACGGTAAGCATGATACAGCCGTAACGCAATACCTGTTTCATAGAGTGATACCCCTTTCCAATCACTTGTCTTTAAAGACCGCGCGAATGTCGCGGCCTGCCTTTTTAAACCCTTCCCACATCTCGATACCGGCCTGCTTGCCGTCTTTTTTAATGCTCTGCCCCAGTTGCTTGAAGCCCTGTTTGATCTCCTGGCCGGCCTGCTTGCTGCCTTCCCTGATCTCGCGGCCGCTCTCCTTGAAGGCCTGTTTGGTCTCCTGAGCGCTCTGTTTGGCGTCTCTCTTCAAGGCAGGGCCGGCTTCCTTGAAGGCCTGCCCCGTCTCGCGGAACGACTGTTTTACCTCATCGCTGAACTGGTTGGCCTGAACGCTCCCAACAACCAACAACCAGCTCAGGCAAAGACTACCGACAATCAGTGTGAAACGCATGGGCTACCTCCGTGCATACACGCGATGCATCAATGCCGACATCGGCAGCAGGGCTGCCAGGGCTGTAAAAAAGATGCCAAAATTGGCGGCCCAACCGATGGAGGCCATGGCGCCGTAATCGGTAAAGGCCAGCGAACCAAAACCGGCGATGGTGGTAAGCGCCGACAGCAGGATTGAGCGACCGGCCTGGACAAAGGCGGTGCTCTGCTGCGCTGCATCATCTGTGCTACAGCGGTGTAGGAGATGCATGCCGTAATCGCAGCCGATGCCGACGATGGTCACCACCACCATGATATTCATGAAATTGAATTTCAACCCGACCAGGGTCATGCTGCCCAGCATGGCCACCGCACCGAACAGCACCGGACCGAGGGAGGCGGCAACGCCGGCAACGTTCCTAAAATGCAGCAACAGCAGCAACAGCACCATCCCGGTTCCCAGGCCGATCCCCTGCACGGCACTCCTGCGCACCGCAGCCAGCAGCTCGCTGCTGACCAGATCGGTGCCGGTAACCCGGGCCTCTGGCGCCACACTGGCCAGCTGGTTGACGAACTGCTCAGGATGTAACTGGCCGGGGCGGAAGTAGAGATAGGTCACGGCATGCCAGCCGGTTACATCCTGTACCAGGTGGCGTTCCACCACACTGCGTAACGGCGACACGGCCAGCCGGGAGATAATCACCTCATCAGGCACCACTGCCGTCAGGCTGCCGTCACGCAATAAGCCGAGGTATGCCGCGAAGTCCTGTAGGTTGAACCCCTGGCGCTCAAGCTGCTTCTCGAGCGTTGCTGACAACGTGTTGAGCCGCGACAGACCGGCAATGACCTGTTGCTGGTCGGCCTGGCGGTTCATGGTCTGCCCCAGGCTCGACCAGGCCTGCAAGCTGCCCTCTGCAGCCAGCTTGGCGGCCAGTTGCTCAACCGGCAGATTACCCTGCAGCACTGAGGCCTGACTAGGACCGTCGACCGCTACCAGCAGGCTTTTAGGGGCCAGATTCAGGTGCTGCTCCACCAGTTGCTGGGCGCGAAACGCCTCTGAGTGCTGCGGCTGCAGGTTCTTCAGTTCCACATCAAAGGAGGTGTGCTGGGCAAACAGCGCCAACAGCAGCCAGGAGACAACGGTGATGGTCAGAATCGTGCGCGGCCAGCGCCCGGTAAATCGCCACAGGCGGTCCATGCCCACCGTCGGCAACGGGCGATAGCTGCGATCAGGTCTGTCCAGCAACCGCAGAACAAGGGGCATCAAGACCAGGTTGGCATACAGTGTGAAAAGCACTCCCAAGCCCACCAGCAGGCCCAGCTCGGACAGGGCCCGCACCTCGGCCCAGGCCAGGGCCAAAAACGGCAAACAGGTGCTGGCCGCAGCCACAAACAGGCCCTGACCGGTATCGGTGATGGCACGCGTGATGGCCTCGTCGGTGCTGGCGCCAAAACTCCGCTCGCTATGGAAGCGGTCATAGAGATGGATCGAGTAATCGGCCCCCAGGCCGATGATCAGGGCGGTAAAGGCAAAGGAGATAATATGCACACTATCAAGAAACAGCCCGGCCAGCCCCAGGGAGGCCAGCACCCCGCTGGCGACAAACAGCGGGATCATCAGGGTGGGCCAGAGGTGTCGGTAGACCGCATAAAAGATACCCAGCACCACCAGCAATGATGAGATGATACAGGCCAGGATATTAAACTTCATGGCTGCCTCATCGATCACGGCACTGATATGGGCGCCGGCACAGGAAACCGCCACCCGACTATCGGCACGGGCCTGATTGATGCCGGCCACCAGCTTGCGGGCAAAGGCCATATCCTGCACTGCTTTAGCCGGCTCGGCGATCATGATCAGCACCCGACCATCCCGCGACATGAAATAGGCAGAGGAGGGGTCCATGTCCAGGGCCTGACTGCCGGCCTTGAGACGCGGCAGGAACAGATCGCGCAGCCCCAGCGGGTCGGCGACGGCTATGCCGACACTGCTGGCCCCAAGGGATGTGGCCAACTGGGTGGTCAGCTGAGCAAGCGACTGTTCAACACCCCGGTCGCTCAAACGGGCCATCAGTGCATCACGCACATCCGGCGGCACAAAAGCCGCCGGGTGGGCAGCGGCAAAGGCCACCAGGTCAGCGAAACGCTGGGCCTCGGTCTCCTCGTAAATCCGGTAGACGACCCGCTTAAAGGCCGGAGCCCCATCCACCTCAAGGGCACGCAGCCGTTCGGCCAGCCGCTCAGCCTCGCCAGGAAGCTCCCCCGGCTCTCCTTCCAGCAAAAAATAGGCCTCACGTGCGCCGCCGGACCACTCCAGCGAATCCAGCAGCAGGCGCAGCGCCGGCCGATCAGCCGGGAACAACTGGAAGATATCGGTCTCAAACCGTAAGCTGGTCAGAGAGGCAAGTGACAGGGTCAGCAAGGTTAGCAGCACCGCCACTACCCTACGCGGAAAACAGCGGGTCATGCGGTCCAGCCAGTTCAGGTGCAACGGAACCAGTGTAGCTGCCTGACCAATCAGTTTTTTGAGTGTGTGCCGGATCATATCGATGAAATCAGGGGGCTTTGAGCTGCGAAAGGGGCAACAGGTGCAACCCTTCAAGCGACACTTGGAACAACTGGTCATCCAGGACGGTGTTTACCTCAGGTTCCTCCAGGGTCAGACGAATTCGGTCCCCTTCGGCACTTTCCATCTGCAGTTCCTGCGCCAGCGGTACACCGTCATGGCTGCGGTAGTTGCGGTAACGCACCCGCTCACCGCTGGAGAGATTTTTTTCCACCACCAGACCGTCCTGCAGACTGACCTGCTCGATACCGCCCCTGACCGCCGGACGGCTGACGATACCGGTTGCCACCGTCCCGGCTGGCATATCGCTGTCCAGCACCCAGCGCAGCATGGCAAATCCACGTTGCCCGGTGGCAGGCGGCAACTCGCTGATCTGACCCCGGTAGGCCACGCCGTTGGCCGGATAGGCCAGGGTCAACTGTTCGCCGTTTAGCTGGGCCTCCATCAGTGTGGTACCGAAAGGAGACAGCAGGATCAGGCGCAACTGATCAGGGCGGCGGTAGAGCATCACGCCCCGGGCCGCCAGGTTGCGCTCGGCGGTACGCAATGAAACCGTCACCGTGGAGCTTACGGTCTCCACCACGGCGCCAGGCTGCAATGGCATACTGGGCGGCAGCTGGTGGGTGGTTGCTGAACAGGCGGTCAACAGGCCAACAAAAAGGATCAACAGCAGACGATACATGCTTACTCCATCCTGAAATCTGCGTCGCTCAGCCCGACATTCTTGCGGGTCTTGCGAAAGGTCATCACGGTCCGATCGCCGGCGCGCTCTAAAAGTTCCAGCCTGCGCACCGTGCCGTCCTGCTGTAGCACAATGGTCAGTTCTTTCAACTGGCCGCCTTTGGCAGGACGGATCAGCACGTTGGTCAGACCCGACACCTGCTCTGCCTGCACCTCCATCCCTTCCGGCACACTGGTGACCGGTTTTGCCACCGCTCCGATCCAGCGGCCAAGTCCCTGTTCGGGCGGCAGCACAATCCGCTGTCGCTCGCCGTTAGTGCCCAGGCGCTGCTCCAAAACCGTATCCTTGAGCAGCACCGTACCACTGTAGGGCGGGTCGAGCACCATCATGAACCGGTCCGGCTTCTTAAACTTGATCGTGCCCTGCATGACCAGCTTCTTCTTCATGATTGAAAGCTGCTTTTCCTGGGTTAACTCGGCGGTAAAATCCTGCAGACCGGCAAAGGAGCGGCGCAGCGCCTCCAGTCCTTCCAGCGGCGTCAGGCTGCGGGCCTGGGCCGATTGAGAAGTCATCACGAATATCACGATCAGCCATAGCTGCAGCAACGACTTCATAAGGGTCCTATTCCAAGGGTCAAGGTTACCTGCAGCAGCTCCTCACCATCTACCGTCACCTGCCCCTCCATCAGACAGAGGCGTCCAAAGGTCTTGATCACCCGGGCCTCTATCTCCAAGGTGTCACCCAAAAGCGGCGGACGACCAAAATTGGCCCGATCGATGGTGGCCAGAAAGCCACCGTCGCCGTGCCGCTCCACAGCCGCGACCCCCGACAGCTGGGCAACCGCCTCAACCAGCAGCACCTGCGGAAGGGATCGCAACGCAACGCTGGTGCGGTAGCGGGCACGGGCAAAACTGCCCGGTTGCTGTTCCAGCACCCGATCCAGCATCAAAAAAGGATAACGGTGAGGCAGATATGCGCTGGGATCAGGGTTACGCAGGCGTGTCACCGTGTAGACTGAAGGCAAAATAGGGGCCCTCGGGTGAGGCGGCCAGGTGCAGGCCTGACTGACCAGGTTGCAACAAATAGCTGAACGCCCCCAGAGCGACGCCCCCCATGGCCAGCGATTGGCCAACAATCTGCCCCGTGCGGAGGACGGTTTGGGCTGCAATCTTTCCTGCCAGCAGATCGATGCCAGCACCGGCGCCTGAAAGACTGACCTGGTCAAAGGAACGTTGCGCCGGCAGCAAACGATCGATACCGGCCTGCTCGGCGTCAGGCAACAAGAGACCGAGGGTGGCGATCCGTCCGATGCGGGCCTTGATGGCTACCCCATGCGCTACGGCATGTTCTTCCCGCTCCAGCACCAGTATGCCGCAGCCTTCACCAAAACCGGAGGCGTAGCTATGTACTTGTCCCAATGCCGCAAAGCCCTTCATCATCAACGGGGTCAGTTCATCGACGCCACCGGCCAGCATTACGTCGGCCCGTCCCTCTTCGATAAAACGGCAGGCAGACAGAATGGCCGATTCAGCGGAGCAAAAGCGCTGGACAAAGGTAATGTTGGGGCCTTTGAGGCCAAATTCGATTGAGGCGTTGCTGGCCGGTGCATTGGCCACGGTATTGGGAAACAAAAGCGGCGACAGGCCCGCCACACCCTGTCTGAAATAGCCGGTCAGAAACTCGGCTGAATTGGCGATGCCACCAAAACCACAACCCAGGGCGATGCCGATCCGCTCTGCCGGAATAGCGCCTTTGTCGATACCAGCCTCACGCAGGGCCTGTCCGGTCGTAGCCACCGCAAACTGACTGCAACGGTCCAGCTTGCGCGCCTTGAGTGGCGGCATGAAATCTGCGGCCTTGAACTGTGTGGCCCGACCCCACAACAGCCCGTGCCCGCCAGCAAGAACCTCTTCAGGCACCGGCTGTAAACAACTGCGCCCTTCCTTGAGCGCCGACAAAACCGGATCAAGACCGGTTCCCGCCACCGTAACGGCGCTGGCGCCGGTAATTGCAATGGTACCGGAGAAGGTATCCATTACGCCCCCCCCTGCTGCAGATCAGCCGCAGCCAGTGCCAGGCAGGTGATGTTGCCACCAAAGGCGAAGGAGTTGGACAGTGCGACGCTGCTGTCGCTTGGCTTGCTGGCATCATGGCAGTAGTCCAGGTCACACTCCGGGTCCTTGCCCCGAAAATGCAGGGTGCGAGGGATCGTTTTGGCATTAAGCGCCAACAGGGTCGCCACTGACTCGATCGAACCAGCCGCCCCCAGACAGTGACCGGTGATCGGTTTGGTGGAGATCAGCGGCACCTGCTGGACCCGATCGCCAAAGACCTGCTGCATTGCGTTGGATTCGACCACATCGTTGGCCGGTGTACCGGTGCCGTGGGCATTAACCCACCCTACCCGGTCAGAGGCAAGTCCAGCCGCAGCCAGCGCTGCAGTCATCACCCGGGCAGCCGACTCGCCGCTAGGTTCCGGCGCGGTCATATGATGAGCCTCACCCAGCAGGGCGTAGCCCAGCAGAAAACCAAATATCTCAGCTCCGCGAGCACGGGCGGCCTGCTCCTCTTCCAGCACCACAAAGGCGGCCCCTTCCCCTAGGGTGATGCCCTGGCGGCCCAGACTAAACGGTGCACACGGTTCGGGATCCATCACCTTGAGGGAGTTAAAACCGGCGAAGGTCAGCAGCGCCAAAGAGTCGGCCCCGCCGCACAACATGGCCTTTTGACGGCCGGTGCGGATCAGGTCGGCGCCCCAGCCGATGGCGGTAGCCGATGATGAGCAGGCCGTGGTGATGCTGCCCTGATAGCCAGCCAGGCAAAAGGTCTGGGCCAGCTCGGTGCAGGTTTTGTCCGGCAGCACTCCCCGCAGTTGTGCAGGACGTGCTGTTTCGCCACGCAGCTCTGCAGCCAACCACTGCTCGGCCTGAAACATGCCGGCAGCGCCGCCGCCCACACAGACACCGATATCGTAGGGATCATAACAGCCGGACAGTCCACTCATCGCCAGAGCCTCTTTGGCAGCCAGCAGGGCAAACTGATCGGTGCGGGAAAGGCGGGTCGCCTGCCGTCGCGTGAACCAGGCCCCAGGATCATACTCCTTAACCTGCACCGCAATCTGTGACGGAAAAGCAGCCACGTCGAACAGATCCACCGGTCCAACACCACTGACGCCATGCAGAATGGCGTCACGGAAAGCCGGCACCGACTGGGCGGCGCCACAGAAGACGCCCATGCCGGTAATGGCGATACGGCCAGCGGTCACAGCACTCCTCCGTCCACCACCAGACATTGACCGGTGATGTATGAAGCCTGAGGGGAAGCCAGAAAGGCCACGGCGGCGGCCACTTCGTCAGGCTGGCCGATGCGGCCCAGGGCGGCTGAACCAAGAATTTGGTCTACCCGATCCTGCTTCAGACCGGCGGTCATGTCGGTGGCGATCAGACCTGCCGCCACGGCATTGACCCGGATACCCATCGGCCCCAACTCCCGGGCCAGGGATTTCGTAAAGCTGATGGCAGCCCCCTTGGAGGCGGCGTAGTTGGTCTGGCCGCCAGCGCCGGACAGGCCGGATATGGATGAGATATTCACAATAGCGCCGCTACGGCGGGCCAGCATCTTGCGCACCCCCCACTTGCAGCAGTGAAACAGAGGATACAGGTTGGTACGGATCACGCTATCCCAGTCGTTGTCGGACATCATGGCCAGATAGCCGTCACGGATGATACCGGCATTATTGACCAGCACATCCAGATGACCGCTTTCCGCACTGGCGGCATCAATCAGGGTAACAGCGCCGGCCGCCGTGCTGACATCGGCCTTGACCACACTGACGCGGCCAGCCAGCCCTTCGGCCTCCTGCTGCAAGGCGATGGCGGCGACATCATTTTCGAGATAAGCGGCATAGACCCGGGCTCCGGCTGCGGCAAACATCAGCGATATGGCCCGGCCAATTCCCCGTGTGCCGCCGGTCACGGCCACCACGGCATCCTTGAAATACATAGCAACTCCTGCTGGGTTAAAATAAGCTGTTACTATAACCGATCTGCCGACTGCTTGTCCAGAAACGGCCCACATCGATAATCAACGACATTGACAAACAGACTCGCCATCAGCTACTGACAGACCAGATAATCATGCTCGGGCTTTCTAACCGGGAGGGCAGCATGGGGAAAAACAGTCATCAGGCACAGGGATTGCGGATGCTCTGGGGAGGATTCTGGAGTTCCCGCATCATCATCAGCGCCAACAATCTGGGGGTTTTCGATCAACTGACCGAGCCACGTGATGCCCACGCAGTGGCTTTGGCGATCAAGGCCGACCCGCGGGCCACTGAGGCACTGCTAGACGCCCTGACCGCCCTGCGACTGGTGAAGAAACAGGGGGGTCGCTACAGCAACGCGCCATTAAGCGCCAAATTCCTGGTCAGCGGCACACCGCACTACCAGGGCGACATCCTCAGGCATGCCGACAACCTCTGGCAAAGCTGGTCACAGCTGGACAACGTGATCAAGAGCGGCAGGCCGGCCAGCAAAGTGGCCTTTGATCATAACGCCTTCATCATGGGGATGCACAACATTGCCAGCCTGATTGCACCGGATGTAGTCAAGGCGATCGACGTACAGGGGGTGGAAAAGGTCCTGGATCTGGGGGGCGGCCCCGGCACCTACGCCATGGAGATGCGACGTCAGGGGGCAGCCCAAGTCACCCACTTTGACCTGCCGGACACCACGACAATCGCCCAAAAGATGGTCAAACAGGCCGGTCTGGACGGCATCGCCTTCAGATCAGGAGATATACTGCGTGATCAGCTCGGTGCAGGGTATGACCTGGTCCTGCTCAGTCAGCTGATTCATGCCTTTTCAGCGGAACAGACCCTGGCAGTCTTTCAGAAGGTCTGCCACGCCTTACAACCTGGTGGACGAATCGTGGTGCAGGAGTTTCCACTCAACCCCTCCCGCACCTCGCCAACCCAGGGGGCGCTGTTCAGCGTCAATATGCTGGTCAACACCCCTGGCGGCCGCTGCTATCCACCCCAGGAGATCCGCAGCCTGTTGAGGCAGGCCGGTTTTGTGCGGGCTACCAGCACAACGGTGGCCGGCAACAGTCTGACTATCGCCCATCGACCACTTAGCCGACGTTAATGTAGCAAACCAAAAAGCAAAGGCCCCCAGGAGTTATCCGTGGGGGCCTTTGTGATTGTTCGACAGTTGCAGCTACTTGATAGCGGCGTTCAGATCGGCCAGCAGCTGCTCCGGATCAAGACCGTGGTTGATGGCCCCCAGTTCGATCGGCTCGCTTTGGGCACCCATGCAGCTGGCGCAGGCCAGGTTGTATTTCTTGAGTACCTTGACGGTCTCAGGATGGTTCTTCAGCATCTCCAGAAAGATGGTATCTTTTGTGATCCTAGCTGTTTTCTTTGCCATAGCTCATCCCCTGCCTTAATACTTGATCTCGATAATCTCGTATTCCTTGGTACCGGACGGCACCGTTACTTTGACCGAATCATCCAGCCTATGACCGATCAGGGCCTTGCCCACCGGCGAGGTGCAGGAGATCTTGCCCTGCTTGATGTCGGCCTCGTCCTCACCCACGATCTTGTAGGTGATCTCTTCTTCAGTGGCGGTGTCATAGAGGGTGATGGTGGCGCCAAACACCACCTTATCCGGCTTCAAGCCGGTCAGATCCACCACATGGGCCCGGGCCAGCTTGCCCTGCAGTTCAAGGATCCGCCCTTCAATAAAGCCCTGACGATTCTTGGCCGCGTCGTACTCGGCGTTTTCCGAAAGATCACCATGACTGCGTGCCTCGGCAATATCCTGGATAACCTTGGGTCGCTCCTCGCGAATCAGACGCTTAAGCTCTTCCTGCAACGCCTCGTAGCTCTCTTTGGTCAGCGGAATGGTATTCGACATCGTTTGCAGCAACTCCTAATATAAATAATCCTGCAGTGGCTTGACCTGCAGTTCCTGCTCCTTGAGTGCCCTGATCGCATCCACCGCAGCGTTGGCGCCGGCGGTGGTGGTGTAATAGGCGATCCCATGCATCAATGATTCGCGTCGAATCGAGAAGGAATCGGCCACGGCCTGGGCGCCCTGGGTGGTGTTGATCACCAGTTGCACCTCGCCGTTCTTGATGGCGTCAACGATATGCGGCCGTCCTTCCTTGACCTTGTTGACCCGCTTGACCGGTATCCCTTTTTCTTCCAGAAAAACAGCAGTGCCTGCCGTTGCCAGCAGGCCAAAGCCAGCCTTATACAGCTTTTCAGCCGCGTTTACAACATGTTTCTTGTCACTGTCCCGGATACTGATGAAGGCATTGCCGATCATCGGCAGCTTGACCCCTGCCCCCATCTGGGATTTGGCAAAGGCCTCGGCAAAGCTGTCGCCGATCCCCATCACCTCACCGGTGGACTTCATCTCCGGCCCCAGCAAGGTATCCACACCGGGGAATTTGACGAACGGGAAGACCGCCTCCTTGACCGAAAAATAGTCCGGCACGATGTCACCGGAGACCCCCAGTTCGGCCAGACTCTTGCCGGCCATCACCCGGGCGGCGATCTTGGCCAGAGGGCGGCCGGTGGCCTTGGAGACGAACGGAGCCGTACGGGAGGCGCGCGGGTTGACCTCCAGCACGTAGATGGTGCCGTCTTTCACGGCGTATTGAACGTTCATCAACCCTTTGACGTTCAGCTCCAGGGCCATCACCTCGGTCTGACGGCGAATCTCGGCTACCAACTGCGGCCCCAGCGAATACGGCGGCAGCGAGCATGCCGAGTCACCGGAGTGGATACCGGCTTCCTCGATATGCTCCATAATGCCGCCGATCACCACCTGCGTGCCATCACAGAGGGCATCCACGTCCACTTCGATGGCGGCATCCAGAAACTTGTCCACCAGGATCGGATGCTCCGGCGAGGCCTGCACCGCGGTGGTCATGTAGCGATTGAGATTCTCATCGTCGTAAACGATCTCCATGGCCCGGCCACCCAGCACGTAGGAGGGGCGCACCACCACCGGATAACCGATCCGGTTGGCAATCACCAAGGCCTCTTCAGTTGATCGGGCCGTGCCGTTGGCAGGCTGCAGCAGCTTAAGCTTGTGCAGCATCTCCTGGAACCGCTCCCGATCTTCGGCCCGGTCAATGGCATCCGGGGTGGTGCCGATGATCGGCACCCCGGCCTGCTCCAGGGCCACAGCCAACTTGAGCGGGGTCTGACCACCGAACTGGACGATAACACCATAGGGCTTTTCTTTAGCCACGATCTCCAGCACATCTTCCAGGGTCAGCGGCTCGAAGTAGAGCCGGTCGGAGGTATCGTAATCGGTGGAGACGGTCTCCGGGTTGCAGTTGACCATGATGGTTTCAAAGCCGTCTTCGGCCAGGGCGAAGACGCCATGCACACAACAGTAATCGAACTCGATCCCCTGGCCGATCCGATTGGGACCGCCGCCCAGGATAATAACCTTCTTGCGATCACTGACTTCAGCCTCGCACTCCTGCTCGTAGGTGGAGTAGAGGTAGGGGGTATGGGCCACAAACTCGGCAGCGCAGGTATCAACCCGCTTGTAAACCGGGCGGATAGCGAGTTTCCAGCGCAGCTCCCGCACCGCATCTTCGCTGGTCTTCCAGAGCTTGGCCAACATCTTGTCGGAGAAGCCGTACTGCTTGGCCTCAAAAAGAATGGACTTCAGCTTTTCCTCAGCCTCAAGCTTGACCTCAACCTGCTTAAGCTCTTCTTCTTTTGCAATGATCTGGCTGAGGTTATGCACAAACCAGGGGTCAAAGGCGGTATGCCGAAAGACCTCCTCCACGCTCATGCCGCTGCGCAGGGCATCAGCTAGGTACCAGACCCGCTCGGCATTGGGGGTCTTCAGCTTTTCCAGCAACAGCCCCTGTTCCTTCTCGGTTAAGGAACGGCGGGTCTCTTCAGCCAGATCGAACAGCTTGGAATCCAAGCCACAGACACCGATCTCCAGCGAACGCAAGGCCTTCTGAAACGACTCCTTGAAGGTACGGCCAATGGCCATCACCTCGCCCACCGATTTCATCTGGGTGGTCAGGGTGGCGTCGGCAGCCGGGAATTTCTCGAAGGTGAAGCGGGGGATCTTGGTCACCACGTAGTCGATGGTCGGCTCGAAGCAGGCCGGGGTCTCGCGGGTGATGTCGTTGGTGATCTCGTCAAGGGTGTAGCCGACAGCCAGCTTGGCCGCGATCTTGGCGATCGGAAAGCCGGTGGCCTTGGAGGCGAGCGCAGAACTCCGCGAGACTCGCGGGTTCATCTCGATCACCACCAGGCGGCCATCGCGGGGGTTGATGCCGAACTGGATATTTGAACCGCCGGTATCGACACCGATCTCACGGATGATTTTGAGGGAGGCGTCCCGCAGCAGCTGGTATTCCTTGTCGGTCAGGGTCTGGGCTGGGGCCACGGTGATCGAATCGCCGGTGTGGACCCCCATCGGGTCGAAGTTCTCAATGGAGCAGATAATCACCACGTTGTCGGCGGTGTCGCGCATCACCTCCAGCTCATACTCCTTCCAGCCGATGATCGATTCATCCACCAGTATCTCGTCGGTGGGCGAGGCATCGATGCCGGCCAGGGCCATCCGCTCGTACTCTTCCAGGTTGTAGGCGATACCGCCGCCGGTGCCACCGAGGGTAAACGAAGGCCGGATAATGGCTGGGAAACCAACCTGTTTAATGATCTCCAGCGCCTCTTCCCGGTTGTGGGCCAGGCCGGAGCGGGGCATCTCCAGACCGATTTTTTCCATGGCCTGCTTGAACAGGGTGCGGTCCTCGGCCTTCTTGATGGCCGGCAGTTTGGCGCCGATCAGCTCCACCCCAAACTTGTCCAGTATCCCCATCTCAGCCACAGCCACCGCCGTGTTGAGGGCGGTCTGGCCACCCAGGGTCGGCAGCACCGCGTCGGGCCGTTCCTTTTCGATGATCTTGGCCAGTATCTCCGGCGTGACCGGTTCGATGTAGGTGCGGTCGGCAAAGTCAGGGTCGGTCATGATGGTGGCCGGGTTGCTGTTCAACAGCACCACCTCGAACCCCTCCTCCTTCAGGGCCTTACAGGCTTGGGTACCAGAGTAATCGAACTCGCAGGCCTGGCCGATCACGATCGGCCCTGCTCCGATGATCAAAATCTTTTTAATGTCGGTTCGTTTCGGCATTGTCGGTTCAGCTCCTTTTTACGCCAGCGAGGCGTGGTACTCCTGCAGGCTACGGATCGCCTCTTGCCCGTTCTTGCGGGCAGCGATCCCTTCGGCAGCGGCAACGGCGGCCGCCATGGTGGTGATATACGGAATCTTGTGCTTGATGGCTGCCTTGCGGATATAGGAATCGTCATGGACGCTGCTCTTACCCGCAGGGGTATTGATCACCAGCTGCACCTCTTTGTTGGTAATGGCATCGGCCACGTTGGGACGCCCTTCGTACAGTTTCAGTACTGGTGTGGCTGTAATACCGTGCTGTTGCAGATAGGCAGCCGTACCCTGGGTGGCCAGCAGTGTGAAGCCCAGTTCGACAAAGCGTCGCGCCACTGTCGGCAGCTGTCCGCGATCCCGCTCGGCCACCGTAATCAGCACTGCCCCTTCCAGCGGCAGCAGGCCACCGGTGGCCTCCTGAGACTTGTAGAAGGCCATGCCGTAGCTCTGCGCCATGCCCAGCACCTCGCCGGTGGAGCGCATCTCCGGCCCCAGCACCGGATCAACCTCGGGGAACATGTTGAACGGGAAGACCGCCTCCTTGACCCCAAAATGCGGCAGCTGCTTGCGCACCAATCCCATCTCCTTCAGCTTGGCCCCCAGCATCACCTGCACCGCGATGCGCGGCATCGGGATATTGCAGACCTTGGAAACCAGTGGCACCGTGCGACTGGCACGGGGGTTGGCCTCCAGGATGTAGACCTTGTCATCGGCTATGGCGTACTGGATGTTCATTAAGCCCACCACCCCCATCTCCACCGCGATGCGGCGGGTGTACTCATCGATGGTGGCGATATGCTTAGCCGGGATGTTGACCGGCGGAATCACGCAGGCCGAGTCGCCGGAGTGGACCCCGGCCATCTCGATATGCTCCATCACCGCCGGCACAAAAGCGTCAACACCGTCGCTGATGGCGTCGGCCTCGGCCTCGATGGCGTTCTCCAGAAAACGGTCGATCAGGATCGGCCGCTCCGGAGTGACGTCCACCGCCTTGGCCAGATACTCCCGCAGCATCTCCTCGTCGTAGACCACCTCCATGGCCCGGCCACCCAAGACATAGGAGGGACGGACGATGATCGGATAGCCGATCCGCTCGGCAATCACGATGGCATCCTCCAGCTTGCTGGCCATGCCCGATTCGGGCTGCGGTATGCCCAGTTTGCGCATCATGGCGTTGAACTGCTCACGGTCTTCGGCTAGATCGATGGTATCGGGCTGGGTGCCGATGATCCTGACGCCTGCTTCCTGCAGCTGACGGGCGATATTGAGCGGCGTCTGGCCGCCGAACTGCACCAGCACTCCCTCCGGCTGCTCCTTGGCGTAGATCGACAGCACATCCTCCACGGTCAGCGGCTCAAAGTAGAGCTTGTCAGAGGTGTCATAGTCGGTGGAGACTGTCTCCGGGTTGCAGTTGACCATGATGGTTTCATAACCGGCAGCTTTAAGGGCAAAGGCGGTATGTACGCAGCAATAGTCAAACTCGATCCCCTGGCCGATCCGGTTGGGTCCGCCTCCCAGCACCATCACCTTCTTGCGTTCCGACACCGCCACGCTGTCCGCTGCATTGTAGGTGGAAAAGTAGTAGGCTGCGTCCTCTACACCGCTGACCGGCACCGGTTCCCATGCTTCCAGCATATCAAGAGCGATGCGCCGCTCCCGGATCTGCTCCTCGGGTACATGGAGAATTTGTGCCAAGTAGCGATCCGCAAAGCCGTCCTGCTTGGCCTGGATTAGCAGCTCATTGGGCAACTGCCCCCATTTATGGGCCAGTATCTTTTCCTCAAGCTGCACCAGTTCCTGCATCTGCTCCAGGAACCAGGCCTTGATATGGGTACGCTGATGGAGTTGCTCGATGCTGGCCCCCTTGCGCAGCGCCTCGTACAGAATGAACTGCCGTTCACTGGTGGCCTCGGCCAACAGTTCCAGCAGTTCAGGCAAGGAGCGTTTGTTGAAATCCTTGGCAAAGCCCAGGCCGTAACGACCATTTTCCAGGGAACGGATCGCCTTCTGCAGCGCCTCCTTGTAGTTCTTGCCGATGCTCATCACCTCTCCCACGGCCCGCATCTGGGTGCCCAGCTTGTCCTCCACCCCCTTGAACTTCTCAAAGGCCCAGCGGGCAAACTTGACCACCACGTAGTCGCCGGAGGGGGTGTATTTTTCCAGGGAGCCGTCACGCCAGTAGGGGATCTCGTCCAGGGTCAGGCCGGCGGCCAGCATGGCCGATACCAGGGCGATCGGGAAACCGGTGGCCTTAGAGGCCAGGGCCGAGGAGCGTGAGGTGCGCGGGTTGATCTCGATCACCACCACCCGGCCGGTTGTGGGATCATGGGCGAACTGCACGTTGGTGCCGCCGATCACCTCAATGGCGTCGACGATCTTGTAGGCGTCGACCTGCAGACGGTCCTGCAGCTCCTGAGAGATGGTCAGCATCGGGGCGGTACAGAAGGAGTCGCCGGTATGGACCCCCACGGCGTCCACGTTCTCGATGAAGCAGACCGTAATCTTCTGGTTCTTGGCGTCGCGCACGACTTCCAGCTCCAGCTCTTCCCAACCCAGGATCGACTCCTCCACCAGCACCTGCCGGATCGGACTGACCGACAGGCCACGGTTGACGATGGTCTCGAACTCTTCCATGTTGTAGGCAAAACCGCCGCCGGTGCCGCCCATGGTGTAGGCCGGCCTGATCACCACCGGAAAACCGATCGTCTCCAGCACCGCCTTGGCCTGATCCAGGGAGTGGGCAATGTCGCTTTTGGCCATCTCAATGCCCAGCGCCTGCATGGTCTGCTTGAAGGTCTCGCGGTCCTCGCCGCGCTTGATGGCATCCAGATTGACGCCGATCACCTTGACCCCATACTTTTCCAGCACGCCGGCCTCGGCCAGGGCGCTGGACAGGTTAAGGCCGGTCTGGCCGCCCAGGTTGGGCAACAGCGCGTCGGGACGCTCCTTTTCGATGATCCGGGTCAGGGTCGGCACATTCAGCGGTTCGATGTAGGTCACGTCGGCCGTGCCGGGGTCGGTCATGATGGTGGCCGGGTTTGAGTTGACCAGCACGATCTGGTAACCCAGCTTGCGCAGCGCCTTGCAGGCCTGGGTGCCGGAGTAGTCGAATTCACAGGCCTGGCCGATTATGATCGGGCCGGAACCGATGATCAGTACCTTGTGGATGTCATTTCTTTTCGGCATATCGGACAACACTCCTTTGTGTTGGACTTAACGAAATATAAAATAGACCGCGCCGGCCAGACAACAGCCAGCCCAGAGATAATCAAGCTTGAGCGGCACCCCCATATAGAACACCGCAAAGGGGATGAACACGGCCAGGGTGATCACCTCCTGGGTGATCTTGAGCTGCGCCAGTGAAAAAGAGCCGTTGTAGCCGATCCGGTTGGCCGGCACCTGCACCAGATATTCGAAAAAGGCGATGCCCCAGGAGACGAAGACTGCCACCAGCCAGTGCCGGTTGCTCAAGTTCTTCAGGTGGGCATACCAGGCAAAAGTCATGAAGATGTTTGAGATGACAAGCAGCACTACAGTCCGCATCTATACAATTTCACTCCGCTTTACGCATGATGTTGGCATAATGTTGGCGCAGTGTCTCCACATGCTCTTTATCAAAGCACAGCATGGCGGAAAACATATTCTTAAGGCCAGGGTCAGTAAAACTTACAATAGTACCAGCATGAAAAACAGATAGCTTCTCCTCCAATTCAATAGACCGTTTAAGCGCAGCTGCAAGATTAGGTGGCCTTTTTATGGCGTTTGCCACCAGTTTTGCCACATTATCCCTTACATCCACGGCTGTATCGATATCCACATTGGCAACACATTGCATGTTACTCATCATTCTACGTGCCATGGCAAACTGATGTTGGTGATTCTCCTCCTCCATGGCGGTTTTCTTCCACATCCGTGCAATCTCTGCATCGTCCTTGAAATGATCGCTATAGAAGTGATACAGCTCGGCAAAAGACCCCTCAATATCACGACAAATATCAAACAGAAGCCACACCCTGTCTTTGTTCTGGCAATCAGATGCAGTACTCATGATCCCTCATATCTACAATTTCTTTAATACATTACGCATCACAATCTTGAACCCATCCCGATTCAAGACCATGCATTGACAAGATTGCCACAACCGCATCATATTCATCAAATGTCACTTTCCGGTCGATTCCCACAAGCGAAACAGCGCGATGGGCTGGAAAGTACTGGCTCATCAGGGCGATGTGGGTCTCCTGACCCAAGTGTCCGGCAATCCAGGCCAGGGTCTCGGCCGAACCGGCCCTTTTTTCCGGTAGCACCAGATGGCGGACAATCAAACCACGGGCTGCAATGCCATCTTCATCCAGTTGCAACTGCCCTACCTGACGCAGCATCTCCTGCAGCGCCTGACGATTGATTGCCGTGTAGCCCGGCGCAGCGGAAAGTTCCACGGCCTGGGCATCGTCGCTATACTTCATGTCCGGCAGGTAGATCGACACCACGCCATCCAACAGTTGCAGGGCATTAACCGTCTCATACCCGCTGGAATTCCAGACTACCGGCAGATTGAAACCCAGCGGTATGGCCAGCCAGAGTGCTGCCAGAAACTGGGGCAGCCAGTGGCTGGGGGTCACCAGGTTCAGGTTGTGGGCGCCTCGCTTCTGCAGCTGCAGCATCCGCCGTGCCAACTCCCTGGTGCTGATCGTCTCGCCGGTATTCTGCTGGCTGATCGGGAAGTTCTGACAAAATACACAGCTTAGTGTGCAACCTGAGAAGAAGATCGTGCCGGAGCCCTTACTGCCACTGATCGGTGGTTCCTCGCCGCGATGCAGGTTGGCCGAGGCGATGCGAGGTGCAAGACCGCTGCGGCAGCGGCCCTGCTCGCCCCTGATTCGATTCACCCCGCAGTGGTGCGGGCAAAGATCACAGGCCGCCAATCGTCGGTAACCTTCGCGAACCCGGTTCAACAGTTCTCCTGATTGGTAAAGAGCAAGATAGTGCATAAGACTAAATCAAGGGCGTCAATTTTGTGCAAGGTCAAGGCGTGCAAGCAACCGCAGCGGAGGCATACCTTGCAGTACGTCGAGCATGCGGTTGTACAGCACAACGCCGAGATTGCGCAAAAGTGGCGGCCTAACGATGCTGCTCCATCATTTTAACGAACCTGCCAAACAAGTAATGCGAGTCATGGGGGCCGGGCGACGCCTCGGGGTGATGCTGCACCGAGAATATCGGCAACGTGCAGTGACTGATTCCCTCCACGGTCTGATCGTTCAGGTTTTCATGGCCCAGACAGGCGGCATCCCCCAGCGAATCAAGGTCCACCGCAAAACCGTGGTTCTGGGAGGTGATCTCCACCTTGCGGGTGGCCATGTCCATCACCGGCAGGTTGGAGCCGTGGTTGCCGAAGGGCAGCTTGACGGTCTTGCCGCCCAGGGCCAGGCCCAGCAGTTGATGACCCAGGCAGATGCCGAAGATCGGCTTCTTACCCACAAACTGTTTAATGATCTCGATGGACTCGGTCAACGGCTCCGGATCGCCGGGGCCGTTCGAGAGGAAGATACCGTCCGGGTTCATAGCCAGGGCCTCTTCAGCCGGGAAGGTGGCTGGTACCACAGTCACGTCGCAGCCGGCATCCACCAGACAGCGCAGGATGTTGTACTTGATGCCGAAGTCGTAGGCCACCACCTTGTATTTCAGACTGGCCGGATCGATCTGGGGATAGCCCTGCCCCAACTGCCAGAGTCCTTCGGTCCAGTGGTAGGGCCTGTCCACCGACACACCGGAGGCCAGATCCAGGCCGGCCATGCTGGGCACCGCCTTGGCCTTGGCCACCAGCGAGGCATGGTCAAAATCCACCGTGGAGATGATCCCGTTCTGGGCGCCCTGATCTCGCAGGTGACGGGTCAGGGCCCGGGTATCGATACCGTGAATCCCCACCACGCCGTTCTCCTTCAGATAAGCATCCAGGGTCATGGTGCTGCGGAAATTGGAGGGGAAGTCCAGATACTCCCGCACGATGAAGCCGGACAGGAACAGGCCGCGGCTCTCGATATCCTCCGGGTTGATGCCGGTGTTGCCGATCTGGGTGTAGGTCATGGTGACCATCTGGCCCTTGTAGGAGGGGTCGGTCAAGACCTCCTGATAGCCGGTCATGGCGGTGTTGAAGACCACTTCGCCGCTGGCCTCACCGCCGGCCCCGAATGATCTGCCTTCAAAGATGCGCCCGTCTGCCAGCGCAAGGATCGCTTTCGTACTCATTGCTGCTCCTAACTCAAGATTCTATCTGCCGTTAAAAACAACCTTACCAGCCACCACGGTTGCTGCGGCTGCGCCGGTCATGGGCTCCCCCAGCCAGGGGGAGTTCTTGGACTTGCTGGCCAGCTGCTCGGCCGCCACGGTCCAGGCCTTCTCCGGATCGATCAAAGTGATGTCGGCTACGCTCCCCGCCTTCAAGGAACCTCGACCAATACCCAGTATTTTTGATGGATTGCAACTCATCTTTTCAATCAGTTGTTGAAGAGTCAGCACCCCTTCACGCACCAGCCCCAAGGAGAGCGGCAAAGAGGTCTCCAGACCGATGATACCGTTCATGGCCTCGTTGAACTCCAGGTCCTTCTCATCCAGATGATGGGGGGCATGGTCGGTGGCGATGCAGTCGATGGTGCCGTCCTTAAGGCCCTGCTTGATGGCCGCCACGTCGGCCGCCTCCCGCAAAGGCGGGTTCATCTTGGCGTTGGTGTTGTAGCCGCGTACCGCGTCATCGGTCAGGGTGAAATAGTGCGGCGCGGTCTCGCAGGTCACCTTTACGCAGCGGGCCTTGGCCTCGCGGATGATCCGTACCGAGCCGGCGGTGGAGACATGGGCGATATGCACCGGAGCGCCCACGTACTCGGCCAGCATGATCTCGCGGGCGGTGGCGATATCCTCGGCCACCCGGGGTATACCCTTCAGCCCCAGCTCAGTGGAGGTGAAGCCTTCGTTCATCACCCCTTCCCCCACCAACTCCAGCTCCTCTGCGTGGGAGATCACCAGGATGCCCATGCCGTTGGCATACTCCAGGGCTCGCCGCATCAGTTCGCTGTTCTTAACCGGCTTGCCGTCGTCCGAGACCGCCACACAACCGGCCTCCTTCAGTTCGCCCATCTCGGCCAGCCGGTCGCCATGCATACCCTGGGTAATGGTGCCCACCGGAAAGACATTGCAGAAACCTTCGGCTTTTGCCTTGTTGATGATGTAACTGGCAATGGCCTTGTTATCGATGGCCGGTTTGGTGTTGGGCATACAGGCCACAGAGGTGAAGCCACCCGCCACCGCCGCCCTGGTGCCGGAGACGATGTCCTCCTTGTACTCCAGGCCCGGATCGCGCAGGTGGACATGCATGTCAATCAGACCCGGCACCACGTACATGCCGCTGGCGTCGATGGTCTCCGCCCCGGCCGGAGCTGCCAGCCCCGGGCCTATCTCTTTGACTTTCCCGTTTTCAACCACGATATCCAGGGTATCGTCCAGCCCTTGAGAAGGATCTATCACCCTGCCGCCTTTGATCAGAAGATTCATATGGTCACCTCGAAGATTGAGATAGTAAACGTCACACCGATGCGGTCATTTTTTCGCAAGGTCAAGGCGTGCAAGGAATTGCGGTGGAGGCGTACTTTGTAGTACGTCGAGCACGCAATCACGCAGCACAACGCCGAGATTGCGGAAAAAGGGCCGCATCACTCCAGTTCACCGCCGCAGACGTGATACAACATCGCCATCCTGACCGCCACCCCGTTCTCAACCTGTTTGAGCACATGGGACTGGCTGCCGTCGGCAACAAAGGAGGAGAGCTCCACTCCGCGGTTGATCGGGCCGGGGTGCATCACCATGGCGTCCGGCTTGGCCCACTTCAGGTTCTCCGGATTGAGACCGAAGTAGCGCGAATATTCGCGAGCGTTGGGCATCAGGGTCTTGCCCTGGCGTTCCTGCTGAATCCGCAGCATGATCACCACGTCGGCATCCTGGATGGCCTCTTTCATGTTGCCACAGACCGTCACGTTACCCAATCGCTCAACACCGGGGGGCATCATGGTGGGCGGTCCGGCCAGGTAGATCGAGGAGCCCAGCTTGGTCAGCCCCTGAATATCGGAGCGGGCCACCCGGCTGTGGGTAATGTCGCCCACAATGGCCACCTTAAGGCCATCCAGCCGGCCATAGCGGTCCTTGATGGTCAGCATATCCAACAACCCCTGAGAGGGATGCTCATGGGCGCCGTCGCCGGCATTGATGATGGAACAGCCCACCTTCTTGGCCAGAAAGTAGTGGGAACCGGAAACCGCATGACGCATCACGATGATATCCGGCTTCATGGCCAGCAGGTTGAGGGCCGTATCGGCCAGGGTCTCCCCCTTGGTGGCCGAGCTGTTGGAGGGGGCGATATTGACCGTGTCGGCCGAAAGACGCTTACCGGCGATCTCGAAGGAGGTACGGGTACGGGTGGATGACTCGTAAAACAGATTAATGATGGTCTTGCCTCGCAGGGTCGGCACCTTTTTGATGGAGCGACTGTTGACCTCCCGCATGCTTTCCGCCGTGGAGATGAGCAGTTCGATCTCGTCCTTGTTCAGATCCCTGAGCGCGATGATGTCCTTATGCTTGAACTCGGTGGCCACGTTGGTCTCCCCCCTGGGTTATTTTTCCAGCACCACTTCAACCGGCTGCTGCTTGTCGTCAAACAGCACTTCCACATTTTCTTTCAGACTGGTGGGCACGTTACGTCCCACAAAGTCGGCCCGGATCGGCAGTTCACGGTGGCCACGGTCGATCAACACCGCCAGCTGAATCAGCTGCGGCCGGCCGTAATCCATCAGGGCGTCCATGGCGGCCCGGATGGTGCGGCCGGTGTAGAGCACATCGTCCACCAGCACCACCCGCTTCCCCTCCAGCGAGAAGGTGATGTCGGTCTTGCCCACCGACTTGTGGGGCGTCTGGCTCTTGAAATCATCCCGGTAAAGGGTGATGTCCACCGACCCCACCGGTACCCGCTCCCCTTCAATAATCTCCATGCAGCTGGAGATTTCGCGGGCCAGATGAGCGCCGCCGGACTGAATACCGATCAGTACCACGTCCGAGAGCCCTTTGTTCTTCTCCAGGATCTCGTGGGAGATACGGGTCAGTGCCCGCCGGATGCCGCTGTTGTCCAGGATTACGGTCTTGGTCGTATCACCTGCCATTGCTGTCCTCCTTGGAGATAAAAAAAGGGTCTTTCCGCGCGTGCACGGAAAGACCCTTCCTGATATCTGGCTGGTTATCGTACACCTTTGTTAACCTCACGGGGTTAGTTTAAAAGGCCGGTTATGTAAAACGTTGCGGTACTCTACCAGCCCCCGCCGAGGGGGTCAAGCAGAAGAAGATTAAAATCCGTTACCGTTTTTCGGTTTTGAGGCTGGGCATATGGATCGGCCGGATAAAGCTGGCATCGGTGGCCTGGCGGATCTCTTCGATCACCTCAGCGGGCACGGCTGAATCAAGTGACAGGATCACCATCGCCTCGCCCCGCTTTTCGCTGCGGCCCAGATTCATGGCGGCGATATTGATGCCGCGCTGGCCCATGATGGTGCCGAGCTTGCCGATCATGCCGGGACGGTCGGCGTAGTGCAGCAGTAGCATATGCTCTTCCGGGGTGAAATCCATGGCATAATCACGCAGCCGGACGATGCGGGGCGCACCTTCGAACAGGGTGCCGGCGATGGTGCGCCGCTTGCCGTCCCCTTCGGCGATCAGGGTAATCAGGTTGGAGAAGGCGTCGGCCGAGGTGGTCTTGGTCTCCTCCACCGCGATCCCCATCTGCTCAGCGATCAGCGAGGCATTAACCATGTTGACCTCCTGATCCACCACCCGGTTCAGCAGGGCAGCCAGACCGCAGACTGTCAACGGCGAGCAGTCGTAGTGGGCGATGTTGCCGGCATAGCTGAAGGTCAGCTTGCTCGGATTGCTATCCAGAAGCTGGATGCCGAAATCGGCCATCACGTTCATCAGGTTCAGGAACGGCCGCATCTGGTCCATCAGGGCCATATCGAAACGGGGGATATTGACCGCATTCTCCAGCGGCTTCTCATCCAGGTAGTTAAGGATCTCTTTGGAGACATCCACCGCCACGTTGATCTGGGCCTCCTGGGTATTGGCCCCCAGGTGCGGGGTAACGGTCATCTTGGGATGGGCGATCAGCGCCTTGAGGGTATCGGTAGTGGGGGGTTCCTGGCTCCAGACATCCACCCCGGCAATGGAAATTTTGTTGCTGTTCAGGGCATCCAGCAGGGCCGGCTCGTCGATGATGCCGCCCCGGGCCACGTTCATCACGATCACGCCGTCCTTCATCATGGCCAGCTCGCGGGCGCCGATCATCCCCTTGGTCTCGTCGGTCAGCGGGGTGTGCACCGTTATGATGTCACAGTTCTTGTAGATCTCGTCGTGGGAGACCAGCTTGACCCCCAGGTCGTGGCCCCGCTTGACCGCGATGTAGGGGTCGCAGGCCAGCACCTCGCATTCAAAAGCCTTGAGACGGGTAGCCACCCGGCCGCCCACCTTGCCCAGACCAATCACACCGGCCACCTTGCCCTTCAGCTCAACGCCGGTGAAGGGGGCCCGCTTCCATTCGCCCGACTTCAACGAGGCGTTGGCCACGGTCACATTACGGCAGGCCGCCATCAACAGGGCCATGGTATGCTCGGCCGCGCTGTTGGTGTTGCCGAAGGGGGCATTGACCACGATCACCCCTTTGGAACTGGCGTAGTCCAGGTCGACGTTGTCGATCCCCACCCCGGCCCGGGCCACCATCTTGAGGCGCTTGCCAGCGTCCAGCAAATCCTTGTCCACCGTGGTGCCGCTGCGGGTGATGATAATGTCGTACTCGCCGATAATGGCCAGCAGTTCATCTTTCTTCAGCCCCAGCTTGACGTCCATGGTCACACGGGGGTCCTGCTGCAGCAACGCCAATCCTTCGGCGGCAACCTCATCGGTAACAATGATCTTCATTGACATAACCTCATTCGCTGGGAGTATTCAGGAAAATGCATACTAGCCCCCCAGCGCAAAAAATGCAAGCCGACCAAAACAGTCTTGTGGTATACACAACAGCCATGACCCACCAACAGCCACTTTTCAACATCGTACTGATCGAACCAGAGATCCCGCCCAACACCGGCAATGTGGCCCGCCTGTGCGCCGCCACCGGCGCCTGCCTGCACCTGGTGGGCAAGCTGGGCTTTTCCATTGATGACCGCCAGCTGAAACGGGCCGGGCTGGACTACTGGGACAAAGTGGAGGTACGGCAGTGGGGATCGCTGGAAGAGCTGCAGGCCGCCTTCCCCGACGGCCGCTTCTGGTACTTAAGCACCAAGGTGGCCCGCAACTGTTACGATCAAGGACTCTACCAGCCCGGCGACTTCCTGGTGTTCGGCAAGGAGACTGCCGGCCTGCCGGCCGAGCTGTTGACCGCCAACCGGGAACGCTGCCTGACCATCCCGATGCCGGGCCAGGTGCGCAGCCTGAACCTCTCCAACGCTGTGGCAGTGGTGCTCTACGAGGCGCTGCGCCAGACCGGGCAACTACACAACTAGGTAATGCCAACGAAAAGAGCCGGGTCCCCCCCGGCTCTTTCTGTATCTGCACCACGTATTAGCTAAAAATCATCCTGCTCCGGCCCCCAGCTGTCCTTGAAGGTGATCTTTTTCACCCGATTTTCACTTAAGACCTCATCGCTGATCAGGGTGGCCTCCTCCTCGGTAAAACCAATGCGGGGACGGACCGACATCCAGTGGGTGGCTACTTCGGACGGCTTTTCCAGCGGTCGTGGCAGCGGCGGCCCCGGCTTGTACTGCCGGTTCAGGAACAGGGCCGCCTCGTACTGTTTTTTGTGCAGCACCAGGGCCACATCCACCTGGTAAATACCGTTGCTGACCGTCTTGCTGAGAATCACCTTTTCCAGCAGCATGCCCTCAGGCATCTGGAGTAGTTCAGACATCGCTCACCTCCTGTGTGGTTATAATAACAATCAGGCCACCCCGGCCAGCTCCAGCCGGGTGCCCCAACGCCGGATCAGCTCGGCCTTGATTTTTTGGCCTTCGGGCGATGACAACGCGCCATCCCGTTCCAGAAGCCCAAAGGCCGCATCCCGGGCCTGCTCCAGGATCAGGCCGTCCCGCAGGATGCTGGCCACCCGGAAATCAGGCATGCCGGACTGGCGGGTACCCAGAAAGTCGCCCGGTCCACGGATCTCCAGGTCGGCCTCGGCAATCCGAAAACCGTCGGTGGTGGCCTCCATTACCCGCAGGCGTTGTTCGCCATCCTCGGATAACTTGCCGGAGGTCAGCAGGATGCAGCGGGAACGGTGCGCCCCCCGCCCCACCCTGCCCCGCAGCTGATGCAGCTGCGAGAGGCCGAACCGTTCGCTATGCTCGATCACCATCAGGGTGGCGTTCGGCACGTCGATCCCCACCTCGATTACGGTGGTGGCCACCAGGATATCCAGTTGCCGGTTTTTGAAACTGGACATGACCGCTTCCTTTTCCTCCGGCTTCATCCGGCCATGCAAGAGGCCCACCCGCAACCCGGGGAATACCTCCAGTTGTAAATGCTCGGCCATCTGGCTGGCTGCCTTCAGATCACTCTTCTCCGATTCCTCCACCAGCGGGTAGATCACGTAAGCCTGCCGCTCTTGGGCCACTTCGGCGCGGATCAGGTCATACACCTGCCTACGGCGTGATTCAAAGTAGATCTTGGTATCGATGGGGGTTCTGCCTGGCGGCAGTTCGTCAATCACCGACAGGGAGAGATCACCGAACAGGGTCATGGCCAGGGTACGGGGGATCGGGGTGGCGGTCATCACCAGGATGTCGGGGTTGCTGCCCTTCTTCTTGAGGATGCCCCGCTGCAGCACCCCGAAGCGGTGTTGTTCATCCACGATGCCCAACCCCAGACGCTGAAATTCAACTTTATCCTGAATCACGGCGTGGGTGCCGATCACAATGGCGGCCCGGCCATCCGCCACCTGAGCCAGGGCCTCTTTTTTGGCCGCCCCTTTCAGGCCGGCGGTCAACAGCACGACGCGAATCCCCAACTGTTCACACCAGTGGTGGATAGTATGCCAGTGCTGCTCGGCCAGGATCTCGGTGGGGGCCATGATCGCCACCTGATAGCCGTTTTCCACCGCCACCAGGGCCGCCATCAGCGCCACCAGGGTCTTGCCGCTGCCCACATCCCCCTGCACCAGCCGGTGCATCGGGTGAGGCGCCATCATATCTCCCTTGATCTCCGCCAGCACCCGGCGCTGGGCCGCAGTGAGCTGAAACGGCAAAAGCCGGGCCAGCTCCTTGGTGTAGCGATGGGTCACCTGAAAGGCGATCCCTTCTTCCAGGGCGATGCCCCGTTTTTTGAGGGCTTGCCCCAGCTCCCAATAGAAGAATTCGTCAAAGGCCAGCGAACGGTGGGCCGGGGTGCGTCCTTCGTTTAGGTCCGCCAACTGCGCCTCGGCCGGCGGCAGGTGCAGCTGGGTCAGCGCTTCTTGCAGCGGCAGATAGTGGTGAGCGCTCAGTACGGCTAAGGGTAGAACCTGTTCCACATTACTGAGGAAACCATCCACCACCTGACGCATCACCTTGCGCATACTTTTCTGATGCAGACCTTCGGTCAGCGGATAGACCGGCACGATCCGTCCGAAGTTGACCGGGTCTGCCGCCATCACCGCCTGTACATCGGCCCCTTCCTCCAGCCACTCCACATCGGGATGATGCACCTCCCGCTGGAAGCCGAAGGAGGTTATTTCACCGGTAAACACCCCCCGCCGTCCCACCTTCCAGGTGCGCTGCATCCAGAGCGGGTTGGCGTGAAACCATTTCAGCAATATGCTGCCGGTGTCGTCCTGCACCAGCACCTCGAACACCTTGCGCCCACCCTTGGTAGTGGCAGCGTTGGCCGACAGTACCGTGCCCTGAAACACCTGGCTGGCACCCGGCTTCAAATGGCGGATCGGCACCAGACTGCGGCGGTCTTCATAGCGGTGCGGCAGGCAGAACAGGGCGTCCTCAACCGTGCGTATTTCACGTTTGGCCAGCAGCTCGGCAAGCTTGGGTCCGATCCCTTTGATGAACTGCATCCCCACAGCCAGGTTTTTACGGGCAATGGTCTGCTGCAGCGAGGGAACCGGCAACGGATCAACCTTGTGCAGCACCAGTTTAGTGCCGTTGGTCTCGATACTCACGGTATCACCCGGCTGCAAGCCCAGTGCATCCAGAAACTCGGCCGGAATGGTCACAGCGCCGTTATGATCAATGGTTTGCCTGTTCATGTTCAGCGTTTTATACACCAGGCCGGCGTGAAAGTCAGCCCGGCCTTTCCTCTTGACGCCCCGCCGGTGTTGCGGGTATAGTGTCGATCCCTTGCCGGAGTGGTGAAATGGTAGACACAGCAGACTCAAAATCTGCCGTTCGCAAGGACATGCCGGTTCGAGTCCGGCCTCCGGTACCATACAGCAGTTTAGCGTCATCCGACGCAAGCCAAAAGCCCTTGAGAAATCAAGGGTTTTTTCTTTTATCTTGTCCATAGCAGTCTATAGCGGTATGCTCGAATCCGGTATATTTGGAGTTATTTTTGACGGTACAACTCCAAGCCATAACCCCGGATAACTCCAAAAAGGAGTCAAGCCCATGCCAAAGCGGATTGCCCCCCTCTCCGATGTTCAGATAAGCAAAGCGCGGTATAACTCCAAAGAGACCAATAAGAATAAGCTGCCTGATGGGTTTGGGCTGTATATGCTCATCACTCCCAGCGACGGCAAGCTGTGGCGTCTTGATTACCGTTTCGACAACAAGCGCAAGACGCTGGCCCTGGGACAATATCCCGCTCTCTCTTTGGCTGATGCACGAAAGCGACGAGACGATGCACGTCAACTGCTAGCGAACGGCGTTGATCCTGGTGAATTCAAGAAGCTGCAAAAGACCACCAGGCAGGCCCTGACAGAAAACAGCTTTGAGACCGTGGCCCGTGAATGGCACCTGAAGCACTCCGGGGAATGGTCTGCGGTCCATGCCAAGACGTTGATGGATCGACTTGAAAAAGACGTGTTCCCTTACCTGGGACCGCGACCCATTGCCGAGATTACCCCGCCTGAATTCCTAGCCACTGTCCGCCGGATTGAATCACGGGGGGCACTGGACACCGCCCACCGTGTGCTTAATTCATGCAGCCAGATTCTGCGCTATGCCGTCGCCACCTGTAGGGCTGAAAGCGACTGCACCCGTGACTTGCGGGGGGCACTGCCTGCGGTAAAATTCGGCCACCGGGCAGCACTGACTGAACCAAAGGCGGTTGCCGGTCTGCTGCGGGCCATAGACGGCTTTTCAGGCTCGTTTATGGTCAAGTGTGCCCTACAGCTTGCCCCGATGCTGTTTGTCCGCCCTGGTGAACTGCGGGGCATGGAGTGGGCAGAGCTTAATCTTGATGCTGCTGAATGGAGTATTCCGGGCGAACGGATGAAGATGAAGCAGCCGCACCTGGTCCCCCTCCCCCGTCAAGCGGTGGCGATCTTGAAGGAGCTGCACCCCTTAACCGGACACAGTAAATACGTGTTCCCCAGCGTCCGCACGCCTTTGCGCTGCATCTCTGAAAACACTGTCAATGCTGGTCTGCGGCGGCTGGGGTTTGAAAAAGAAGAGATCACCGGCCACGGGTTCCGGGCAATGGCCCGGACCATGATTCACGAAATACTAGGATTTTCCCCGGATGCTATCGAGGCACAGCTTGCCCATGCCGTACCGGATCGGCTGGGCAGAGCCTACAACCGGACACAGCATCTTGCAGAGCGTAAGAAGATGATGCAGCAATGGGCAGACTACCTTGACGGCCTGAAGGCCGGGGCAAAGGTAATACCACTACACAAGGCAGCATAAAACCGGTTCTTGTGGCAGCAGGAGAAGAGAACAGGCTGCAACCGCGCGGGCGGCCTGTATAACGTTTCTCCCATGACCTGCACAATAGCAGCCGGTGCTTTGCGGGGTAGCTCCCCGCACCACCTTTCCAGGATAGCCCGACGGGGCGAAAAGGCCGGACCCTCCCGGCCCTTCCTGGATTTTTTAGAGGGCATCGCACGAAGGGGGCGGAATATGGGACTACCAGACCCTGATTTTTTTACTGTTGGCGAACTATCAGAACGCTGGAAAAAATTGTATGGCGAATGCACCACGTCACTTATTAAGCGTTACATCACGACCGACAAACTAAAGGCCAGCCCCGTGCAGGAAAACTATCAGCGCGGTGGCGGTTTTGTAGATGCCTGGAAGCGGGAACCGGTCCGTTTTGTCCCCGGCCCCATCACTGATTACCACATTACCTTGGCTGAAGTTTTGCGCTTTGAAGCTGAACACCCCCCCACGGGTCAAGCCACCTGTACTGCTGAATCCATGTCCGATGCCGATATTAAAGAATTTGTCGAAAAACAACGTGCTGCCGGTTTTGATGACGCAAGCATAGCGCACGAGTTGCGAAAGAAAAAAACGCCACGAGGCAAGGCACTGTCAAAAGAAAAGATTGGACGTGCCTTACACCGGGCACCCGAAACCATTACAGACAATTCTACATTCACCCATTATGCAAGCAATCTGTTGAAAGAAAACTGAATGACCAACTAGATACTAGTTATTATAACCGGCCAACGTGCCGGTTTTTTTATGTTTAATTTTTCAGCAACTTTTCAGTTGACGTTCAGCTAGCTGAATCAAGTCCAAATGCCCCCAACATCGGCCGATGTAATTCTATCGGAGGCATTGAGACATGAAAACCACCCCCACCCCGGCGGCACCGCCCGCCACCGTCAACCCCCTGGGGCTGCTACGCCTGCCCCAAGTCCTGCAACTGTTACCCATTGGCCGTTCATCCTTCCTGGCTGGCGTCAAAGAAGGCCGCTACCCCCAGCCGGTAAAGCTGGGACCGGCCACCACCTGTTGGCGGGCCTGTGACATTCTGAATTTCATTGAATCGCTGGGGGGCAGCCATGAATGACGACCCCAGCGAGGCCCTACAAGCGGCGGCGGCATCTATCGGCATAGCACCGCCTGAATCCTTTTTGGCTGATGCTGTTGTGCATCGCTACCACGACCGCCTGAATGATCGGCCCGGACAGCGTAACGCCTGGTACATGGCAACCCACAACCCGGACGGGACCACCGGCGGCGCGGTGGGTAGCTGGAAGTTGGGCACGTCCGCCACCTGGTGTACCAGCACCCGCCGCACCTTTACAGATGCAGAGAAAGCCGAGTTTGCACGGCAGCAGGCAGCAGCACGGGCACGGGCTGAAGCTGAACGCCTGGCAGCACAGAAACAGGCAGCGACCAAGGCTGCCCAACTGTGGGACCGGTCCCGTCCGGCCCGTCCTGACCACCCCTACCTTATCCGTAAAACCATACAGGCCCACCGTGCCCGGCAGATGGGCGAAGCCCTGGTGTTTGATTACCGGGACCAGCACGGCACCATTACCACCCTGCAATTCATCCAGCCGGACGGCAGCAAGCGGTTTTTATCCGGCGGCATGGTGGCGGCCTGTTCCCACCGGTTCGGGCCAAAGGTGAATCAGGTCTTAATCCTGGCTGAAGGGTTCGCCACCGCTGCGACTATCCACGAGGCGACCGGCCACCCGGTGGCGGTCTGTGGTTCCGCTGGCAACCTTCAACCCGTGGCACTGGCAGCCCGTGCCGCCTTCCCTGAAGCTGTTTTGATCGTTGCCGGGGATGCTGACCCGGTAGGCAAACAAAAAGCCCTTGCAGCCGCTGAAGCGGTTTCGGGGCGCGTTGTTTTCCCTGACTTTGGGGGACCGGGGGTGGTGCATGGCTGCTGATTCTGATTTTAACGACCTGGCAGCCAAACCAGGCGGCAAGCGACGAGTGGTTGAACAGATCGGCAGTGTTGCCAGTGCTGACAAGGCGGTTGCCACCTTTGGCCCGTTCGAGATCAGGGCGGGCGGTGTCTACTGGACACCAGCAGCCAAGAAGGACGACGAACCGCAAGCAATCTTTTTTTTGCTCGTTTCTGCGTCCCCTGGGGCTGGCCCGCACCACCAAGGGCAGTGACTATGCCCTGCTGTTTGAGATGAAAAACCCGGATCAGACACGGGTTCAGTTTCTGCTGCGGCTGGAAGATTTACAGCTTGCAGGCGGCGAGGTGGCCCGGATCGAGTTTGCCCGGCGAGGTGGTTTCTTTGGGACCGGCATTAGAGCACGTCAACTATTTCAAGATTTTATCAATGCAATTTTAAAGCACAGCAAGAACATTTCTCGCCTGCTGTTGGCGGATCGTACCGGCTGGCTGCGGCAAGGCAGCCGATGGGCCTATGTGCTGCCAGATACTGCCATAGGCGGCGGCTCTGAAAAGATCATCATGCAGCAGGCCACCACCAGCGAGGCGCAAGGGTATGAAGAGTCCGGCAACCATGCAGGGTGGAAGCAGCAGGTCGGCGGCTTGTGTATCAATAATAGCCGCTTAATTCTGGCTGTCAGTGTTGCCCTCTCCAGCCCCTTTCTGGCAGTTGTCAAACAGGAAGGCGGCGGGGTGGGCATCATTGGCGGATCATCCGAAGGCAAAACCACGGCCCTGCATGTGGGGGCCTCTGTGGTGGGAATGCCGGGCAATGCCATACGCACCCTTGATGCCACCAAGAACGCCTTAGAGGGGGCGGCGGCACTCTGTAATGACGGCACCCTGTTTCTGGATGAACAGGGCATGGCTGTACCTGATGCACTGGCAGCAGCAGTTTACACCCTGGCATCCGGTCAAGGCAGAGGCCGGGCGGATCAACGGGGGGACCTGCGAGCAAGCCGCAAGTTTTTGGCGAACTTCATAACCACGGGCGAAATCGGTATTGAAGCCATGCTGAAGGGCATCGGTAAGCGTCCGGCAGCCGGGCAGATGCTACGGCTTGCTGATATACCGGCCTCTCCTGGTGGCGGGCATGGCCTTTTTGAAACGCTCCACGGCTTTGCATCCGGGGCGGCACTATCTGACCACCTGCGTCTTGCTTCGTCTCAGTATCACGGCACTCCGTTTCGGGCCTTCCTTGAAGTTTTGGCCCGCGACCTGAACAAAGATAGCGACCAGCTACGAAAAGCGTTCCTAGGGGAAATCAAGGCGTTTGTTGATGAGGTGGCCCCGTCCGGCAGTGATGGGCAGGTGGTACGAGTGGCGGCGCGGTTCGGCCTGCTGGCTGCTGCTGGTGAGTATGCCGCCCGTCATGGTGTTGTGCCCTGGCCTGAAGGTGAAGCTTCGTGGGGAATCCGTGAGTGTTTCAATGCCTGGTTGCAACGGCGTGGTGGGCACGGCCCCCTTGAGGTCAAGACCCTGCTGGAAACCTTTGAAGGCTGGCTACAGATCAACGGGGAGGCCCGCTTTACTCCTATGGATGGCAACCACAGGGATGCAGCACGTCCAGTCATCAACCGGGCAGGGTTCCGGCGAGTGGTGGCATCTGTGCCGTCTGATGAAACCGGCATGGAGTACTTCATCTTTCCGGCTGCTTTCAAAGAGGCCATAGGCGCGGCTGAACCACGATGGGCGGCCCGTGTGCTGGTAGAACGTGGTTGGCTGTCTGTCCATAAGAATGGCGATATATGCCAGCTCAGAAAACTGCCCGGAATTGGTACTTGTCGAATCTATCACGCCCCGGCCCGTTTTGGGGATGATGATTAATATATGTATCCGGTGGGCATGTTACCGGCGTTACCCCCGTTACCTTGCCGGTAACATGCTTAAATAGTTATTAAAAATAGGTAACGGGTAAAAACCGGCAGCGGTAACAGGTAACGGATATATCCGTTACCGTTACCAGCACCACAAAAGAGGCGTTACCATAAAAACCAAGTATAAACAGAAGGTTATTTATTAGGTAACGGCAGTAACGCCGGTAACACGTCAAAACAACACATATATAAAAACGAAAGGAATAACGACCATGACCAAGGAAACCGTTTTGAAGCTGGCGCAGATCAAGGGGGCGGTTCAGGTGTTGGACCAGCTCATAAAATCACTTACAGAGCAACGCAACCGCTTGCAACAGCAGTTTGACGACTTGCAGGAGGTGGGGCAATGATCGTTAAAAAAATACAGCAGGAGTGGGCTGCTAGGCTTGCCAGAATGAGCATACGGCAACGCAAGGCTTTATTTGATCGTGCTGAAGCCGAGGCTGAACAACGAGAATTTGCAGCGGGGAGGAATAGCCATGCGTGTATTTGAATTTCCAGACCAAGCCCAAGATTACTACTGCCCGTTTGCCCTGCCTTCAAAGCTTTATTGCCTGGCTGATGATTGCCTGGCCTGGGATGAGGAAGGTGCAGAAGGCGGCTGTTGTACTCGTCTGTCACCTGTGAGGATCATACAGGCACCAACAGACGCACCGCTTCAGGTGGAGGTGTAGACATGGCCCGGACCTTCAGCTATCAACGACAACAGCGCAACCGCAAGCAACCACCCACAAGGGCCTTCTATCACACGGCATCACCAGCCCGCCACCAGCGCGGCCCATTCGCTGGCCTGGCAGATCAGGTGCATGAACGATATAGGCAAGCCACCAGCAGGGGGGACCAGTCCCCAGACAATCAGCAGCAGCCTGAAGAGTAACACAAGGCGGGGCATGGCATAGGCTGTGCCCCGCTCCTCCGGGGTGGCGTTTGGCCCACTCGGATTTGAAATCCAGTTGGCCAGCACAGTTTTGCGCCCGTTGCCCTGCCCCTCCCACCCCGCACCCCTCCCACCCCGCACCCCTCACACTGTGTAAGCATCCACG
>Ga0074197_1000660_pt1 | contig 38507 bp, 30 predicted proteins | sample EPASupsiteSAE305_FD_64526 | JGI IMG/M metagenome (GOLD analysis project Ga0074197, IMG submission 64526) | Bioremediated contaminated groundwater microbial communities from EPA Superfund site, New Mexico - SAE3-05 reassembly with SPADES | ecosystem: Environmental > Aquatic > Deep subsurface >...
GCCGCCAACGTCACGAAACAATAATTCAAACTGTCTTTTTTAAGCCCGGCGGGATATCCACTGCCGGGTTTTTTTTGTGAACGGCTCGGAGGCCTTGCATCCCCCATTTTCCTATAGGCTGATACTTCTTCCGTCGCCATCGGGCGGTCTCATGCCGCTCGGAACGTGTCCAGATCGACAGTCAATGGGCACTGGTTTTTCCTTCAGGTTGAACGCACTTTGAAAATCGCTCTTATTCAGACAAACCCAATTATCGGGGCTTTTGCTCGGAATCTTTGCCAGATCAACGATTGGATCCACAAGGCAAAGCAGGCCGGGTGCGACCTTGTCGTTTTCCCTGAACTCACGTTGTCTGGCTATCCGCCACAGGATTTACTGGAGCGGCCTTCGTTTCTTGAAGCGCATGATCACGCCTTGGCAGATCTCATCAGAGGGTTGAACGGCATTACCTGCATTGTTGGTGTATTGGAGCGGAGGCAAGGCCCCGGTAAACCGCTGTACAATTCCGCTTTTGTCCTTGAACGCAACAAAATTGCCTTCCGGGCGCGCAAGCGGTTGCTTCCCACCTATGATGTCTTTGACGAGACTCGGTATTTTGAACCGGGGACAACCTCCACGGTTTTCCCTCTCCAAGGTTTGCACTGCGGCCTGACCGTTTGCGAAGATATTTGGTGGAGCAGCGCATCGTACCAAGCCAACCCGCTCGCCGATCTTGCCGTTGGACCAATTGTTCCCGACTGTCTGATCAATATTTCCGCCTCTCCCTACCACCATGGGAAACTGCAAGAGCGTCAACAGGTCTTCGGACAGCTGTGCCGACAGAACAATCTGCCCTTGCTCTATGCTAACCAGGTCGGCGGTCAGGACGGGTTGATCTTTGACGGTCATTCGATGGTGATGACGCCAACCGGCACCCTGTGGAAGGTCGCCGCCGGCTTTGCCGAGGATATGCTGGTTGTCGATAGCGAGGACTGGAATACTACCGGACAGGAGCCGCTCGAGGACAGTGTCGCCGATGTGGAGGAGGCGCTGGTGCTTGGAGTGCGAGATTACCTCCACAAGACCGGTTTCCGCAAGGCGGTGCTCGGCCTGTCCGGTGGCATCGACTCAGCAGTCACCGCCGTGATCGGCTGCCGGGCTCTCGGTCCGGAGAATGTCCTCTGTGTCGCCATGCCTTCACCCTATACCTCGCAGCAATCCGTCGATGATGCCCGCTTGTTGGCCGCGAACCTGGGCTGCGGCTTCGAGATCATCGGTATTTCCGCAGCCATGGACGCTTACCGAACCAGTCTGGCCCCGCTCTTTGCCGGCCTTGCGGAAGATGCCACCGAGCAGAACATCCAGGCCCGGATTCGCGGCAATCTGCTGATGGCCTTGTCCAATAAATTCAACAGGCTCCTGCTGTCAACCGGCAATAAATCGGAGATGGCTGTCGGCTATTGCACCTTGTATGGCGACATGAGCGGCGGCTTGGCGGTTATCGCGGATGTGCCAAAGGGGATGGTCTACGCCTTGGCCCGGTTGATCAACCGGGAGCGGGAGATCATTCCCGAACGGATTATCACCCGGCCGCCGACGGCTGAACTCAAGCCGGATCAGTGCGACCAGGACGATCTGCCGCCCTATGAAGTCCTCGACACTGTGCTCCAGGCTTATTTGGAAGAACACAAAAGCATTGAAGACATAGCTTCTGGAGGCGTGGATGCGCAGTTGGTGCGGGATATAGTTCGCCGGATCAAACTGAACGAATATAAACGCAAGCAGGCCCCGCTCGGCATCAAGGTGACCACCAAGGCCTTCGGGCCGGGCCGCCGCTATCCAGTGGTTCAGGACTTTGTGGAGTGAGAACGACTCGGCTTCGTTCGGCTCCACGGCAAAAGTTCCTTTGACGCCGTTGTTTTTTTTCGTTATCCTGACTCGACCCGCCCAATTGACGTAACCTTTATTCGAGACGATCAGCAAGCGACATGGTTCGACCGTCCCGCAACCTCATTCCAGTCTTCGTCTTTGTCCCGATAAGCCTCCTGCTGATCGGTTTCCTTATTTTTCGTGAACAGACAACCAAGCGTCCCGATCAACTGGCAGTCACCACTGCCGGCATGGTCGAGATGTGCCTGAGTTGCCACACCAAGGAAAAGCTGGACGGAGCCCACGACCGTCTGGTGGTCGGTTGCTCGCCTTGCCATCTGGGAGATCCTCTGTCCATCGACAAGGGCAAAGCGCATGCAGGTATGGTCCTCAATCCCGGTGACCTTCGTTGGGTGGCCAAAACATGCGCTGTCGAGGGCTGCCATCCGGCGGATGTTCATAAGGTGAAGAATTCCCTGATGGCCACGAATCGTGGCATCTTGGCCACCTTGCTGTATTATTGGGGCGAACGGGAGCACCAGAACGCGGATGTCACGGTCGAGCATCTGCTCAATAGCGGTGAAACTTCGCTTGCTCTTGATTACTACCGCAAGTTGTGCGCAACCTGCCATCTGTGGAAGCAAAAAGATGATTTGCCCGGCGCTCCCGCCTTTTTCAACGAAAAAGGCGGAGGGTGTTCCGCCTGTCATTATATTCTGCCGCCCGAGACCCCCCGCAATACGGTGACCTCGGAGATTCCCGAGGCTGCCCAGGCGGAGGCTAAGAAAAATCGGCCGCACCCCCTGGTGGTTAAGCAGGTACCGGAAGAGAATTGTATTCGCTGCCACAATCGTTCCGGTCGAATTGGTCTGTCCTATATCGGCATCTTTGAGGCCGAGGGCTACGGCACACCCTTTGAGAAGGGGCAACACTCCTCACAACGGTTGGCCGGGGACCGCTTCTATCTCAAGATTGCTGAGGATATTCATCATGTTAAGGGAATGGCCTGCATCGATTGCCATGTCCGTGACGAAATTATGGGCGACGGCACCAGCTATGCCCATTATGAGGAGCAGTTGGAGGTAACCTGCCAAAGCTGCCATGATGCCAAACCCGGTACGACTCGGAAGCAGAAGCAGTTGACTAATGTCAGCGCAAAAGGTGGGCAATTTCTTCTCACCGGCAAGATCGACGGCAAAGAGCATCCGCTACGCCCGCCTGCCCCACAAGCCTGCCTTGCCCCTGCCCACAAACGGGTTACCTGCGCGGCCTGTCATTCCACTTGGGTGCCGCAATGCTACGGCTGTCATGTCAAACGGGACAAGCGCGAGACCCATCTCGACAAACTCTCGCTCAAGGAGACGCCGGGCTGGTGGGAGGAAGGCCGTTCCTATATCCGCTATGAAAAGCCGATGCTGGCAGTCTGGAGAGAGGAAGTGGTGGTGGTGACGCCCGGCTGTCAGGATCTAGTGACCCTGATTGACGAACAGGGGGCCCCTGCAGGCGGGTTTAACCGTTTCACCATGGCCGCGATCAACCCGCACACCATCCAAGCCAAAGGGCGAGCCTGCAAGGACTGTCACGCCTCACCGAAAACCGTCGGACTTGGCGAGGGCACGGTGGTGAAAAAAGAGGGGAAATGGCACTTTTTCCCGGTGGATCGGGGGGTGGCGACCGAACATGGGCTAACGCCCGGTTTCGACACCTTTGTTACTATCGACGGCACTCCACTGCAATACGGTTCGCGCAAGAATCTGCGGCCCTTCAATGGTGAAGAGCTGCAACGAATCCTCCGGATCGGTCTTTGCCTCGATTGTCATAGCTCTCCCGATGATCCGGTCTTTCGTCATTACGACCGGCAACGGCCATGCCCGGTCTTCAAGGAGCCATGAGAGGCTGTTGTTCTTCTTACAATGTTCGGAACCTGTTTTTTTGTTCTTGTTTAATTTTTTTAAAAGCGTTACAGCGCACTGTTTTTTATTAACCGGAGAACGACACAAGGAAGGATGCAATGATATTTTCTGAAAAGTTTGTCCTTGCAGATCGCGTGCTGCAAGTGGCGCCCTCACCCACGCTTGCGGTCAATGCCAAGGCTAAGGCGTTGAGAGCTGCGGGTGCCGATATTTTAAATTTCAGCGTAGGAGAACCGGACCTATCCACCCCCACCCATGTGTGCGAGGCCGGGAAAAAGGCCATTGATGACGGTCGGACCCGGTATACTCCGGCGGCGGGTATTCTGGAATTGCGGGAGGCTGTGTGCGCCAAATTGAAAAAAGATCAGGACTGGGACTATATCCCGGACCAGGTGCAGATCAGTTGCGGTGGCAAGCACGGACTTTATAATATTTTCCAGGCGATACTGAATTCAGGTGACGAGGTGCTCATCCCCTCGCCCTATTGGGTATCCTATCCACCTATGGTCCAGTTGGCCGGTGGCACTCCGGTGATTGTCCCACTCAGTGAAGAGAATGATTTCGATATTGATCCTGCAATTCTGGCGCAATACGTCACCGACAAGACCAAGGCGATTGTGCTCAACAGCCCGTCGAATCCAACGGGGGCTGTTTACTCACAGGCCGCGCTTGCCGCAGTGGCCAAGATGGCCTATGAGAACGGCTGGCTGGTAATAACGGACGACATGTACGAAGAACTTTTCTATGGGGAAGGTAAAGTGCCCCATATCCTCCATGCCGAACCGCGCTTGAAGGATCAGACTGTGTTGTCCAATGGTGTTTCCAAGTCCTTCGCCATGACCGGATGGCGTATCGGCTATTCGGTCGGTCCACGCGAGATAATCAGGGCAATGAACAAAATTCAAAGCCAGTCGACATCGAATCCCGCCGCACCTTCGCAGCATGCCGCTCTTGCCGCTCTGACCGGTCCGCAGGATTTTCCCCGGCGGCTGCGCGACGCCTTTATTCCGCGCCGGGCATTCTTTGTCGAAGCCCTAGAGTCCATCGCGGGTGTGAGCTGCGTGACCCCCATGGGCGCCTTTTATGTCTTTCCTAATTTTTCAGCTTACTACGGAAAATCCTTCAACGGGCAGGTGATTGACGGGTCGGTCGCCCTTGCCGATTACTTCCTGAGTGAAGCAAAGGTAGCTTCCGTACCTGGCGCCGCCTTTGGTGCTGACGCCTTTATCCGTTTTTCCTTTGCCACTTCGATGGAAACCATCAAGAAAGGCATGGAGCGGATTAAGCAGGCGCTTGCCGCCCTGCAATAGAACCCGGCACAAAAAAACCGGGCAGAAAGTTTTTTCTGCCCGGTTTTTTTCGGTGTGCTGGCAACCTTACGATATGTCTTTACTCCTGTTCTTTTGGAGGAGGGGTGTTTTCCTGGCTGAGTTTGCTTTTGGCCAGCAGCGACTGCAGTTTCCAAGGTGACGAGAGGCATTCCCTGCCCAGATGATTTTCCGCCACCATCTCGCAGAACCTGAGGAATTCGGCCATGAGCCGGGTGATGATTTTATCTTTGTGCTGAATGATCCAGAGTTGCCGGCTCATGTCCATGCCCTCGATCGGTAGGATCTTCAACCAGCCTTCTTCGGCCTCTCGGCACACCGTCAGCATGGATAGGCAGGCAGCACCGACTCCCGATTCCACAGCCTTTTTAATAGCCTCGGTATGCCCGGTTTTCGTCACCACTTTGAGCAAGGAAGCGTGGCGGCCCAGTTTTTTGGTGAAGATCTCACCGGTTCCGGACCCCTCCTCGCGCATGACCCAACTGGTTTCTTTGAGGTCATCCGGTATCTGGAAAGTTGTACGGTCGGCCAGTTTATGGGTTGAGCTGACAATGATGCCCAGTTCGTCCTCGAACCAGGAGGTAGCGACCAGCGAATCGACGTTGATATCCCCTTCGATGAATCCGAGATCGGCTTGTCCAGTGGCTACCAATTTCTCCGCGGTCAGGGTGTTGACCACCAGCATGTTGATGTGCGCCTCGGGGTGGAGCTGCATAAAGGCGCCGATCAGATAGGGAAGGACATAGTTGCCGATGGTTGAACTGGCGACGATCTCAAGCACACCGGCCACAGCACCCTGTTGCTCGGTGAGGATGGTCTCGATGTTGGCCACTTGATGGAGAATGGTCTTGGACAGCGGTAGAAGGTAGCGCCCACGGTCATTGAGGAGCAGGCTACGCCCGTGCCGATCAAAAAGCGGGCCACCCAGCTGGTTTTCCAGTTCGCCCAAAGCCATGCTCACGGCCGACTGGGTGAGCAGAAGTTTTTTGCTGGCCCGTGTGACCTGCTGCGTCTCGGCGACGGCAATGAAAATTTCCAGTTGTCGAAAGGTGATGGCCATGAATCTCTCTGGTATCAGCTTGACTGAACGTTCCTATGATCGAAATTGAAAATAATCGCTAAACTAACACTTTCGAAAAATAGGTCAACGACTTTTCGGCGGCATTGACCATTATTTCACGATTGAGCAAGAGTCGGGAAGGTGCGCTGCGCCTTCGTTTTCTTGCATTGTATACTGGAATTGTGCTTGACATCGGAGACGCTTTTCAGTAGCCTGATAAAATGTCCTGATCAAACGCATCAGTTGGATTGATGCCACTTCGTGGCCGTTGTTGAGGAGAAAATGATGGACCAGGTTGTTCTTACAAATATAATTTACGTCACCATTTTTCTGATTGGCGCGCTGCTGTTCGGGTTCGGCCCGATCATCATCGTCCACTTGCTCAGTCCTTCGTCCCATAACCGGCAGACCGCCGGCCGGGCCGGGCAGCTGATCGAGTGCGGCATGGAGCCCATCGGCAGCGCCTGGATACGCTTCGGCATTATCTATTATCTCTATGCCCTGATTTTTCTAGCCTTTGACGTCGACGTGCTGTTTCTCTTCCCGGTGGCCGTCGCCTACAATAGCCCGGAATTGGGCCTTCAGGATTTCTACGAGATCCTGCTGTTTGTCGCCATTCTTTCATTAGCCATCGTCTATGCCTGGCGTAAAGGAGTCTTCACGTGGGAGAAGAAAACGTACCTTCATCAATAGTGCAATTTGCCCAGCTCGACAGCCTGCTCAATCTTGGCCGGGCCAATTCCCTCTGGCCCATGACCTTCGGGCTGGCCTGCTGTGCCATTGAGATGATGTGCACCGGTGGTTCCCGCTATGACATTTCCCGTTTCGGGGCAGAGGTCTTCCGGCCTTCTCCTCGGCAGTCCGATGTCATGATTGTCGCCGGGACCATCAACAAGAAGCTGGAATTGGCGGTCAAAACCCTCTATGACCAGATGCCCGAGCCCAAATGGGTGATCGCCATGGGCAACTGCGCCATCAGCGGCGGACCGTTCAAGGTCAAGGAAAATTACAACGTCGTGGAAGGCGCGGACAAGCTGTTTCCGGTTGATGTCTACATTCCCGGCTGTCCGCCTCGACCCGAGGCTCTGCTTGAGGGCATCATGACCCTGGAAGAAAAGATTACCGGAAAACGCCGCTGGCCACGAGTGCATCCGGGCTGAAAGGGGAACGGAACCAATGGACATTCTTGAAAAAACGCAAGTAGCCCTTGCCGGGCTTTTTCCCGAATCTGCTCTTTCGGTTTCCCCGGAAGAGGAGGGTGGCCAGGATGTGCCGCCGCGGGAATCCGGCGTACTGGTCACCAATTTCGCCAAACACGGCAGCCACCTTGATGTCCTCTGCCGTCCGGACCAAGTGGTGTTCGTGGCGCAAATAATGGATCGGGAGGGGTATTTCCTGGAGGCCATCTCCGGGGTTGACTGGCTGGACCAACAACAATTTGAAGTGCTCTACGACTACAATCGGTTGGGTGGTGAACACTGCCGGGTCATGGTACGTACCCGAGTCCCTCGCAATGAACCGATGGTGCCGACCATCTCTGCAATTTTCCCAGCCGCCGACTGGCATGAGCGCGAGACCTTTGATTTCTATGGTGTCCATTTCCAGGATCATCCCAACCTGATCCGCATTCTCCTGCCGGAAGATGCTGATTTCCATCCCCTTCGCAAGGATTTTATGCCATGACCGTTCCCATTCACCTGCGGCATGACGAGACCTTTGTCCTCAATCTGGGGCCGCAGCATCCGGCCACCCACGGCGTTCTTCGGGTCAAGCTCACCATGGACGGCGAGTATATCGTCAAGGCCGAGCCAGTTCTGGGCTATATCCACCGGATGCACGAAAAGCTAGCCGAGGGCGGCACTTTTGCCCAGTTCATGCCTAACACCGCCCGCATGGATTATCTCCACGCACTGGCCTTCAATCATGGTTGGGCTCTGGTGGTGGAAAAGGCGGCCGGCATCGAGGTACCCGAACGGGCCGAGTACATCCGGGTGATCACCGTTGAACTCAACCGGATCGCCAGTCATCTGTTGTGGTGGGCCGCCTTTTTGCTTGATCTCGGCGGATTCACCCCTCTGCTCTATGCCTTCGACGATCGTGAGAAGATCATCGACCTGCTGGAGCGGGTGACCGGTTCGCGGTTAACGTATTGTTATATGCGCTTCGGCGGGGTGTACAACGACATCGATGACGAATTCATCACCGGCACCCGCGATTTCATCAAACGCCTCCGCGGCCGCATGCCCCGTCTCTATCACGACCTCGTCACCCATAACATCATCTTGATTAAGCGGATCAAGGATATCGGCATCATCAGCCCGGAACAATGTCGCCGCTACGGCGCCACCGGGCCGGTGGCCCGGGGTTCGGGTATCAACTATGACATCCGCAAAAATGAACCCTATTCGGTCTATCCGGAGTTCGATTTCGATATACCGGTCTTTGATGAGGGCGATTCCATGGCCCGGTACATGGTGCGTATGCACGAGATGGAGCAGTCGTTGCGCATCATCGAGCAGGCCCTGGATAAACTCCCCGATGGCCCGGTCATGGGCAAGGCGCCAAAGGTGCTCAAACCCGAGGCGGGCTACTATTACTCGGCGGTGGAAACCGCGCGGGGCTCACTCGGTCATCGTCTGGTCTGCGACGGTGGCAAAAATCCCTACAAGCTCAAGCTGCGGTCGCCGACCTTCTCCAATCTGAGTCTCTATGGCGAGGTGGCCGAGGGTATGTTGCTGGCGGATGCCCTGGCGTTCATGGGCAGCCTGGATCTGGTCATCCCCGAAATCGACCGCTGATCGGGAGAGGTATAATCTATGGAAACAAGCATCTGGCGCGCCCTTCTCTATCTGGTGGGCATCATGGCCTTTGCCGGCCTCAATGCCGCTTATCTCGGTTGGTGTGAGCGTAAAGGCGCGGCCCGGATCCAGCGGCGCATCGGACCGTGCGAGGCTGGGTATGCGGGGTTGCTGCAACCCCTGGCCGACGGCCTGAAGTTGATGAGCAAGCAGTTGCTGGTGCCCGATGGAGTTGATGGCATCATCTTCCGGGTGGCGCCAGTGCTGGCCATGATTCCAGCCATCACCTCAATGGTGGTCATTCCTTTCTCCGACAATATCGGGGCGCGGGCGATGGAACTCTCCGTCCTGCTCCTCTTTGCCCTGGCCTCGATCGGCATGATCGCTATCTTGCTCGGCGGTTGGGCTTCGGGCAACAAGTACGCCATCATCTCCGCCGCCCGTTCGGTTTCGCAGAATCTGGCATATGAGATCCCCATGCTGATCACAGTAATCACCGTAGTGATGATTTCCGGGTCGATGAATCTGCGCGATATCGCCATCGATCAGCAGGGGGGCTTCTGGCACTGGAACATATTTCGCCTGGAGAACGGTCATTTCTTGACCATGTGGATCTCCTTCATCATCTTTTTCATCTGCTCGGTTGCTGAAACCAACCGGGCGCCCTTTGACATGGCCGAAGCCGAGAGTGAGCTGGTGGCTGGTTTCATGACCGAGTACGGTTCCATGGGCTTTGGCCTGTTCATGATGGGCGAGTACCTCAATATCGTGGTCGGCGCCTGCCTGACGGCTACTCTGTTTCTCGGTGGCTGGGACTGTCCTTTTGGCATGACTCCCGGCGTCTGGTGGTTCCTGATCAAAATCTACATCCTGATTTTTACCTTCATCTGGATTCGCTGGACCTATCCGCGCACCCAGATCTACCGGCTTTTGAACCTGAGCTGGAAAATTCTGATTCCCTTTTCGCTGGTCAATCTGCTGATTACCGCGGCCCTGATCAAGGTGTTCTGAGTATGAGTGGTTATTGGAGTGATATTTTTACCGGCAGCAAGAGTCTGATCACCGGTTTGGCGATCACCGCCCGGGAGTTCTTCAAACCGGTGGTAACCGAGCAGTACCCCTACGAGGTGCCGACGATGACTCCCCTGTTTCGTGGTCATATTGAACTGATCGGCAACGAGGAGACCGGGGAACCCAACTGTGTCGTCTGCGGCATGTGCCAACGGGCCTGCCCCTCGGTCTGCATCAGTCTGGATGGCAAGAAAAACGAGAGCGGCAAGGGCAAGGTGCTGACCAGTTATGTGCTTGATTTCACCAAGTGCAGCCTCTGCGGTTCCTGCGTGGAGAGTTGCAACTTCAATGCCCTGCGTTTTTCCAAGGAATACAATTTGGCCAGTTTTGACAAGAACGATTTCATTATGGATTTGATGAAAAGGCTGGAGGATCAGAACAGATGCAAACACTAGTCTGTCAGCCGGCCGCCGCTCCGGCCCTGTTTTCCGCCGAGGGGATGGTGGGGGTTATTTTTTTGCTGACCGTGGTCCTGGTGGTGACCGGTGCATTGATTGCGGTCAATGCCCAGCGGCTGGTCCGTGCCGTTGCCGGCCTGGCCGTCTGTTTCACCGGATTGGCCGGGGTCTATTATTTCCTGCTCAGCCCCTTTCTTGCCATGATGCAACTCCTTATCTATGTCGGCGCGGTTTCGATCCTAATTGCCTTTGGCATCATGATGGCCACGCCGGAGGAGCAGCAGACAGCGGGTATGCAACACCGCTCGACCCTCGCAGGTCCATTGGCTTTCAGTGTCGGCGCCCTGATCTTTGCTGCCCTGACCGTGCTTGGACTGAAAACCCAGTGGCAGGTCTTTCCCCGGCAAAGTTCTTTTGACATTAAGGCGGTGGGTATGTCGCTCCTGACCACCCATTCCCTGGTTTTTGAACTCATTTCCATCGTCCTGCTCCTGGCCATTATCGGCGCTTTGGTGCTGGCGCAGAGGGGGAGGAACTAACCGATGCAATTGCTCAATCTCTATAATTGCCTGCCGACCTATTTGGTAATCGGTGCTCTGCTGTTCGCTTTCGGGGTGTATGGCATGGTGGCTCGCCGCACGGTGATCGGCATGCTGATCTCTTCGGAATTCATCCTCGCCGCCGCATCGACCAACTTCATGGCCTTTAATCGCTTTCTGGCGCCGGACCCGGTGGTCGGCCAGATCTTCACCCTGTTCATCATGGCCATTGCCGCCGCCGAAGCCGCCATCGCTATCAGCATCATGATCGCCGTCTACCGGAATTACAAGACCATCGAGACCGACGATCTTGTTGATCTGCAGGGGTAATTGGAGAAAATGACCATGGACGCCCTGACTATCTCTGAACAAATCGTCGAAAACTCCAACCTGCTGCTGGCGGTGATCATCCCGCTCTTTGGCAGCCTGGTGGTCATGACTCTGAAGAACCATCCGAATCTGCGCGAATTCGTCTCTGCCAGCGCTTCGGTTCTGTTGTTTCTCATGGTGCTTTCCTTCATCCCAGCCTTGAAAGCAGGCAAGACCCTGGTCTACCCGCTCTTTCAGTTGCTGCCCGGGCTGTCCATTACCCTGCGCGCCGACGGCTTTTCCATGATCTTTGCCATGGTCGCCTCCTCGCTGTGGATGATCGCCGTCTTTTATTCCATGGGCTACATGCGGGCTCATCACGAGCCATGCCAGACCCGGTTCAACGCCTGTTTTGCCCTGGCCATTTTCGGGGCCATTGGCGTGGCCTTCTCCGACAATCTGCTCACGCTCTATCTCTTCTACGAGATCGTTTCGGTCTGCACCTATCCGTTGGTGGCCCACCATCAGGACGAGGAGTCCTACGAGGGGGCGCGGAAATATATTATTTACCTGACCACCACCGCTAAGTTCTTTCTACTGCCGGCGCTGATCCTTATCTATGTGCTGGCTGGTACTCTCGATTTTCCGCACAATATCGCTACAGGCATCATCCCGACATCAAGCACCGATTGGGTGGTGACCATGCTCTACATCTTCTGCATCTTGGGATTTGCCAAGAATGGGGTCATGCCGTTCCATCACTGGCTCCCCGGTGCCATGGTCGCACCGACACCCGTTTCCGCTTTGCTGCATGCGGTGGCGGTGGTGAAAGTCGGGGTCTTCTGTACCACCCGGACCATGCTCTACGTCTTTGGGGTTGACACCATGGAGCGGCTCACTCTGGGTATCCCCACCGCCTATTTTGTCGGTTTCACCATCCTGGTGGCCTCGATGATCGCCCTGTCCAAGGATAACCTCAAGGCTCGATTGGCCTATTCCACGGTTAGTCAACTGTCCTACATCATTCTCGGTGTGGCCCTGTTGACGCCGCATGCCATCGAAGGCGGCCTGATCCACATCGTCAACCACGCCTTTGCTAAGATCACCCTGTTCTTCTGTGCCGGTGCTATCTACATCGCCGCTCACAAGAAGTATATTTCGGAAATGAGCGGACTGGGCCGGACCATGCCCTTTACCTTCGGCGCCTTTGCCGTGGCCTCGCTCTCCATGATCGGTGCGCCGCCGGTGGGCGGCTTTGTGTCCAAATGGTACCTGCTGGTCGGCTCCATGGAAGCCCATCAGGTGGGCATCCTCCTGATTCTCATCGCCTCGACCGTGCTCAATGTCGGCTATTTTGCACCGGTGACCTACAAGGCTTTTTTCGGCAAGCGGCCGGAGGGCCAGGTCGAGGCCGGGATTAAGGAGGCACCGCTGAGCATGCTCATTCCCCTGCTGATTGCGGTCACTGTTTCGGTGATCATCGGTATCTATCCTAATTTCATGATGCAATTTGTCTGGATGGTGACAGGATGACCACGCTAATTGAATACTTGCAAACACATCTGAAAATTGTGATCACGCTCTGTTTCGTAGTGCTGTCCGTCATCGCCGGATCGTCACTGCTCATTGATACCCATCACGCCCATACCTGGGTGGAACAGCATGTGCCCTTTTTCTGGTCGCTGTTTGGTTTCGCCGCCGCAGCGGTGATCATCGGTGTGGCCCGCTGGTTCGGCCGGTCCGGCATTCAGGCCCCAATGGATTTTTACGACCGCTCCCATTCAACACCCTGCGAGGAAGAAGAATGACCTCCAGTTTTATCCATCCTTCCGTGCTGCTGATAGCGGGCGCGCTGCTCTTGCCCTTCGTTCGGGGACCGCTACGCAAGCCCTATCTCTTTCTCGTGCCTTTGTTGGCCTTGTGCGTTGTGGTCCTCAACACCTCCCTCGCCGGCAGCTTTGGCGTCGTGTCCTTTCTCGACTGGCAATTGGTCTTGGGTCGGGTGGACAAACTCTCCACGGTTTTTGCTCTGATCATGGCGTTGATGGCGGTGATTGGTACCCTGTATGGTCTGCATGTCGACCGGGCCGGCGAGCATATGGCCGCCTGGTTCTATGCTGCCGGCTCATTGGGCGCCATCTATAGCGGTGATTATCTGAGCCTCTTTCTTTTTTGGGAGATGATGGCCTTTGCCTCGGTCTTTCTCGTCTGGTTCCGGCGAGGACCGCAATCGCTCAGGGTCGGCTACCGTTACCTGTTGATTCACACCATCGGTGGTATCATTCTCTTGGCCGGTATTCTGCTCCGCTATCAGGCGGTGGGCAATATCACCTTTGATCTTCTTGATGTGGCCCATCCCGAACTCTACACCTGGCTGATCATGATCGGCTTTGGCCTCAACGCCGCCATGGTGCCGCTCCATTCCTGGTTGCCAGAGGCCTATTCCGAAGCCTCCTTCAACGGTGCGGTTTTTCTTTGCGCTTTTACCACCAAAACCGCAGTCTACACCCTGGCCAGGTCTTGCGCCGGCATGGATGTGCTAGTGGTGCTGGGCGTGATCATGGCTCTGTACGGCGTTATCTACGCGGTGATGGAGAATGACATTCGCAAACTGCTGGCCTGGTCGATTGTTTCCCAGGTGGGTTATATGGTTGCCGGCATCGGCATAGGTACGGATATGGCCATCAACGGCGCCGTAGCCCACGCCGTGGTCCATATCCTCTATAAGAGCCTGTTGTTCATGGGGACCGGTTCAGTATTATACATGACCGGCAAGACCAAGTTCACCGAGTTGGGCGGGCTGTATGCCAAAATGCCGGCTACCTTTTTCTTCACCCTGATTGGCTGTCTGTCCATCTCCGCGGCGCCCTTTTTTGCCGCCTATGCCAGCAAGTCGATGATCATCACCGCCGGCTTTGAGCAGCACCTCAACTGGGCCTCCTGGCTGCTGATGTTCGGCGCCACCGGCACCTTCATGTACAACGGACTCAAGCTTCCCTATTTTCTGTTTTTTGGCGCTAACCACTGCAGCAAGGCAACCTGGGCCAAGGCGGGCGATCCTTCCTGGAATATGCTGATCGCCATGACCCTGGGTGCCACCCTCTGCATCCTGGTAGGCACCGCTCCTGGATTTCTTTACGCCCTCTTGCCCTATGCGGTGGATTACAACCCGCATACGGCCTATCATTTGTTGGAAACTCTGCAATTGCTTGGTTTTGCAGCCTTGGCCTTTTTTCTTCTCAAACGCTACGTGGAGCCGGTGGACCGTATCTGTCTCGATATTGATTGGCTTTACCGTCAGGCCGGTTGTGGTTTTCTCTGGCTGATCAAGCATCCGCTGCAGTGGTGCGACACCGCCTGGGGGGAGGCCTATCGGGCCGTTGGTCTTTCTTCTCTGATGACTCTGAGCCGATTCTGGAGCTGGTTTGACTGGCACGCCATCGATGGCGTGGTCGATGGCCTTGCCCGATCGGTCCGGGCATTGGGCGGCAAGGTGCGAATCTTGCAGAGCGGTCAGATTCAGATCACACTGTACTATGCTTTCTCGCTCGCGGCCGCGCTGCTTGTTACCTTCATTTTTTATCAGTTGCTCTAAGGGGAAAGAGAGAATGGACCTGTTACTTATCAAAGAGGGTTTTCCCCTGCTCAGTTTTCTCATCTTCATGCCGCTGGCCGGGTCTGTGGTTTTGCTCTTCTTTCATGGGGAGACTTTTGCCCGGCTGTGGGCAATGATGGTCACCTCGTTGACCGCTGTCAGCTCGCTTTTCCTGCTCACCGGTTTTGATCCCGCCAGTGCCAAGTACCAGTTTGCCGAAGCCTACACTTGGATTCCTCGCTTCCATATCAATTATATCGTCGGCATGGACGGTATCTCGATTCTCCTGGTCCTGCTCACGACCTTTATCATGCCGTTTTGCGTGCTAGCCTCCTGGAAATACATCCAGCAACGGGTGGCGCCCTTCATGTTCTGCCTGCTGATCATGGAGACCTCGATGATCGGCGTTTTTGTCGCCTTGGACTTTGTCCTCTTCTATATTTTCTGGGAGTTCATGCTCATCCCCATGTATCTCCTGATCGCTATCTGGGGCGGTCCGCGCAAGGTCTATGCATCGATCAAATTTTTCCTCTATACCCTGGCCGGTTCGGTGTTGCTCTTGGTGGCGATTATTGCCCTCTATCTCAAATCCGGCAGCTTTTTCATCCCAGAGATGATGTGGCAACCTTATTCGCTTACGTTCCAGGTCCTCATCTTCCTCGCTTTTTTCCTCGCCTTTGCCATCAAGGTGCCGATGTTTCCCTTCCACACCTGGTTACCGGCCGCGCATGTCGAGGCGCCGACCGCCGGTTCGGTCATCCTGGCCTCGGTTTTGTTGAAGATGGGCACCTACGGCATGCTGCGCTTCTGCCTGCCAATTACTCCCGACGCGACCATGCTCCTGGCTCAGCCGATTCTCTGGCTGTCCATCGCCGGTATCATTTACGGCGGCTTTACCGCCTTGGCCCAGCAGGACATGAAAAAGCTGATCGCCTACTCTTCCGTTGGCCACATGGGCTTTGTCACCTTGGGGATCTTTGTGCTCAATACCCGAGGTCTTGAAGGCGCGATTCTGCAGATGATCAACCACGGCGTCACCACCGGTGCGCTCTTTCTCTGTGTGGGCATGATCTACGAACGCACCCACAGCCGGGAACTGGCGCTGGCCACCGGAGTGGGCAAATACATGCCCTGGTTCGTCACCTTTCTCGCCTTTTTCTCTCTCTCCTCCTTTGGGTTTCCTGGGACCAACTCTTTTATCGGTGAGTTCCTGGTCCTGGCGGGAGCCTTTGAACACGACATCGTCCTGGCTCTGGCCGCAATTCCCGGGGCGGTGCTGGCGGCGGCCTATATGCTGCGCATGCTGCAAAAGATCGTCTGGGGCGGGACTGCCAATCCCGACCAATCCCACCTCACTGATCTTGGCATCCGGGAGATTGCTGTGCTTACTCCCTTCCTGCTGTTTGTTTTCTGGATTGGATTGGGGCCGCAACCCTTTATCGATCTGATGCACGGTTCCGTCAGCCATCTGCTCGAGCAGTTCAATAACTGGCAACAACACCAACAGATTGCTGCCGTACTCTGGCGTTAAACCCATGCATTCTAACTCGCTCTTTTCCATCAACACTCTGGTCGCCAGCAGCGATTGGTGTTGAGGTAACACGAAGAAAGGCAACATATATGGTTATTCTTCCCGAATTGGTGCTGGTCGCTGGAGCTCTGGCGCTTTTCCTGGTCAGCCTGAGCAGAACGCCCTCCACGCAGACGGCGAAATTGGTGGCTATTGTTTTTGGCATAGCCACCTTTACGGCGACCCTGCTTTCCTTTCAGTCGCAGGCCAGTCTGTTTTACGGCGCTTATGCGGTGGATCAGTATTCCCAACTGTTCAAGATGATGATCGGTTTTTCGCTGGCGCTGCTCCTTATCCTCGGGCAAAATCTCAAAGGCATCAGTCCAAGTGTCCGGCCAGAATACTATCTGTTTCTTTTGCTTAGCGTCCTCGGATTGATGATGCTGGTGAGTTCGGTCGAACTGATTGCCATCTTCATTTCCCTGGAACTCTCCTCCTTTGCCCTCTATCTCCTTGTGCCCATGCGCGATGATCGTACTGGAATCCGGGTGCAAATGGAGGCTGGTATGAAATATATTCTCTTCGGGGTCATGGGGACCGGATTCATGCTGTACGGCATGAGCTATCTGTTCGGCTTGACTGGCACTACCTATCTCAAAGACATCATGATTGTTCTCGCGAAAGGCAACCCGCAGCCCGCTGTGGTCGTTGCCGTTCTGATGGTCCTGGCCGGTTTTTTCTATAAACTGGCGGTGTTCCCCATGCATTTTTGGGTGCCGGATGTCTATCAGGGAGCTTCGAACGAGACCACAGGCTTTATCGCCACCATTCCTAAGCTCGGTGCTGTTGCCCTGCTGATTCGCTTTCTCACGGTGCCGACCGGGCAGGCAACTTTTCTAGTCGAACTGATGGCCGTTTTGGCTCTCAGTTCGATGTTCTACGGAAACCTCAGCGCGCTGGTGCAGAAAGATATCAAACGAATGCTCGGCTTTTCCGGCATCGCCCATGCGGGCTTTATTCTGCTTGGCCTGCTCTCGCTTGATCGGGAAGGGTATGGCGTGGCCATTTATTACATCGCTGGCTACGTGTTGATGAATCTTGCCTGCTTTCTGGTGATCAGTAATGTCTCGCAGCAGGGCGAAAACCTGCAAATTGAAGATTTCAACGGCTTATACAAGCGCCAGCCGGTATTGGCTTTTGTGCTTGCGGTTGGTCTTTTTGGCCTAGCCGGAATTCCACCCTTTGTTGGCTTCATGGGAAAGTTCATGATCTTGACCTCGGCTCTGCGGGCCGATCATTTGGTGGTCGTCTGTCTGGCCGCCATCAATACCGCCATTGCGATCTACTACTATCTCTCGGTGGTCAAAGCCGCCTACACCGCCGACCCTGGGGAAAAGCCATCCGTCACAGTGCAGCCTATCATCCAGCTGACCGGCGTGGTGTTGGTAATCGCCATTACCCTGTTGGGCGCCCTGCCTGCTAAACTTGTTGATTTTGCCAGTGCGGTGGTGCAGACCTTACCCTAAGATCGGGGGGAGGGGATAAAAAAGGGGACGCTTCGACAAGCGCCCCCTTTTTTATTGTTAGCGGTTGTGGGAAATGCGTTAGATCAGATGTTCCAGACCAGGTGCCGGGAAACCGGCGCAGAGCTGCTGCACCGCTGCCGCGATTTCGGCCTGTAGTCCAGTGTTGGCCGGATCGGCCACGATAGCGTCGATCCATCTGCCAATCTGCACCATCTGCTCCTCCTTGAAGCCGCGCGAGGTGACGGCTGCGGAGCCCAGGCGGATACCGCTCGGGTCAAAGGGTTTGCGGGTATCATAGGGAACGGCGTTGTAGTTGAGGACAATGCCAGCCGCATCCAGGGCCTTAGCGGCGATCTTGCCAGTCACGCCCTTATTGGTCAGGTCGATCAGCATCAGGTGATTGTCGGTGCCGCCGGTGACCAAATTGAACCCCTTGTCGAGTAAGATTGCTGCCAGAGCCTGGGCATTTTTGACAATCTGGGCCGCATACTGTTTGAAGGCTTCGGTGGATGCCTCCTTGAGGGCCACGGCAATGGCGGCGGTGGTGTTGTTGTGTGGTCCGCCCTGCAATCCTGGAAAGACCGCTTTATCGATGGCGGCAGCATGTTCCTGCCTACACAAGATCATGGCCCCACGCGGTCCACGCAGGGATTTATGGGTAGTGGTGGTGACCACGTCGGCATAGGGAAATGGAGAGGGGTGGGCACCGCCCGCTACCAAGCCGGCAAAATGGGCCATATCCACCAGGAGCAGGGCGCCGCAGTCATCGGCTATTTCTCGAAATTTGGCGAAATCAAGGGTCCGGGAATAGGCGGAGTGGCCGGCGATCAGGATTTTGGGGCGGCAGGTCAGGGCCTTTTCACGAATTGCCTCGTAATTGAGCCGGCCGGTTTCTTGATCGAGTGCGTAGGATTCGGCGTTGAAATATTTACCAGAGATGGACACCTTGGCCCCATGGGTCAGGTGGCCGCCATGGGGCAGGGCCATGCCGAGTATTGTATCTCCAGGATTAATGAAGGCAAGATAAACGGCCAAGTTGGCCGGCGAACCCGAATAGGGTTGGACATTAACATGTTCGGCGCCGAACAGATCCTTGGCTCGCTGGATGGCCAAACTTTCCACCTGATCGATATACTGCTGCCCCTCGTAGTAGCGTTTTCCAGGATATCCTTCGGAGTATTTATTGGTCAAGACTGAACCTGTTGCCTCCATAACCGCACTGGATACATAATTCTCCGAGGCGATCAGGCGGACCTTATTTTTTTGGCGCAGTTCTTCCTGCTGGATCAGAGCGAAAATTTCAGGGTCTCGTTGTTGTAGACTGTTCATGTTGACTCCTTCGGTGTCTGGAAGTACCGGCAAGGCGATAGCCTCGTGCGCCAATAGCCGGAAATAGATCATTTCGATACACACGGCATTGCCAGGACAACAGACGAAAAGAAAACTGGAAATGCCTGATTATTAAAGGTAGGCATAATACTCAACCTGTCAGCCGTTGAACAGTGGAAAAATAACAGACTTTGGTCGGCGTGAGCGGGCAGAGTCCTGAAAAGAGACTCTGGCCTAAGACCGTGTTGATCTCTTTCGTAATTTAAACCAAGACGTCGCGTGATACCGTAGTTCTATTGATTTTTTCAGAAGTGTTTTTATCTTTGCAAGTACAGTTCTTCTGGTTGAGAATCGTCATCATTTTTATAAACATTCGCGACTTTATGTCGTTGAAGGGGTTGGACTATTCTCGGCACTGTAGACGGGGGGTGCAGTGAAGGTCTTACCTTGCCAAGCTAAAGACATATTCCGGAGGATGCCATGCGTACTTTATTAATAGTTCTTTGTTCTATAGTATTTGCCTGGAACGGTTTTGCCGCCAATGGACCGGTTTCCTATCAGGTTCAGGGCGAACAATTTGAAGGCTATTTCCTCAGTCCTTCCGTCAGCGCGCCCTTGGTTGTGCTGGTTCACGACTGGGACGGGCTCACTGCCTACGAAATCAAACGGGCGGAAATGATTGCCGGTTTGGGGTATGCGGTTTTTGCCATCGATCTTTTCGGCGCCGGTGTCCGGCCTACCAGTCTTGAAGAGAAAAAACAACGGACAGCAGCCTTATATAATGATCGACTCCGAATGCGCTCTCTTTTGCAGGGAGGTCTGCAAGCGGCCAAGGATCATGGCGGTAATGTCGCAAACAGTGTTGCTGTGGGGTATTGTTTCGGAGGTGCAGCTGTTTTGGAGCTTGCCCGTTCAGGGGCTGATCTCAAGGGTTTTGTCTCCTTTCACGGCGGTCTTGAGACTCCAAGCGGACAGAATTACAAGACAACAAAAGGGAAGCTCTTGATTCTCCATGGAACCGCAGACAGTTCGGTCTCGATGGGACAGTTCGCCACCCTGGCCGAGACCTTGGAGGCAGGAGGCGTGCCCCATGAGATGATCACCTACAGTGGCGCGCCCCATGCGTTTACCGTATTCGGGAGCGATCGTTATCGCGAGGATGCGGATAAAAAATCCTGGCAGCGGTTTACTGAGTTCCTCGATCAGACAGTGCGTTGAGAGTTGCAGGTTGATCGTACAATTCAGGCTGATTAAATTGGGTTTCGATTTTTTTGATATGCTGCTTATGCTCTTGGAAAATCGGTGACGTTAGGGTATTTGTATTAGGTTGAAGCGCCTAGTTTGGAAGGGTGCGGAGAGACATTGCGTTTTATCGTGATGGAATTGTTGCAAACTGCAAACTGGGTCAATATGATCTCTTTCAATAACAGGGAGGAACAACGTAGCATTTTTGCAACCAGACGTGGGCAAGCCCTTGCTAAATTGATGTGCCGGGAATGGCGATGCATGATAAAATCACTACATCCAAAAAGATATCGAACGACCAGCAGGTAGAATGATGGAGAAAAGAGCGTTATTTTGTTACGGAACATTGCAGTCGCCACTTGTGATGAAGGCGGTCACGGGCCAAGCCTATGATGGCAGAGAAGCAACGTTGATCAACTGGGCTCGGTTCCGCGTTCGCGGTTCGGAGTATCCCGGAATTACCCGTCAGGAGGAATCAGTCGTTTCCGGAAAACTCTATTGGGGCTTGAACGAAAAAGCCATGGAGAAGCTCGACGCCTTTGAGGGAGATAAATACGAACGGGTGATAGTTGAAGTGACCATGGCCGATGGCACCTGTGAAGAGGCCTATACCTACGCGATCCGAAACGATTGCCGCAAAATGCTTTCGACCGACCCTTGGGATTTTGATCGTTTTATCCAAAATGGATTGGAAAAGTTTATTCACTGGTTTGTCGAGGATCGGCGTGATCTGTTTGACCGGGGCGATCTCTGATTGACGGTCCGTCTTTCCTGCAGTTGCCTCGGAATGCAACCAGTCAGCCCGGGATAATATTCGTTTTTTTATGCATCAGCTTTCTTTTCTCGCTGTTTCGCACGTGATGGAAGCTGGATCTTTTTTGCTTCGGGTAAATCCGGATTGGGGCGATAGAGCAGAATCATTCGGCCAATGACCTGCACCAAGGCGGCGCCGGTGCTTGCTGCCAGCTCCTGTCCCGCTGTGTTCCGCTCCAACGGACAGTTTTGCCCGATTTTGATCTTGATCAATTCATGGGATTTCAGCGCCGCTTCCAGAGATTTGAGTAAGGCTGGGGACAACCCTTCTTTGCCTGTATAGACCACCGGCTCGAGGTGATGGCCCATGCCTCGCAGAGCTTTTTTTTGTTCACTGGTCAGTTCGACCGCCGATTCTAGAGTTTCTCTTGTTTCGTCCATGGGGTTCCGTCTCGCAGCCTTGAGAGAAGTGAAAGGTTTCGGGTGTTTTTCTAGTTAAAGAGACTGTTGAAAATTCGATAACCGCCGATCCAGGTGCCTAAGCTGGAACCGAAGGTGGTCAGTACAAAGACGAGAAAAATGCGAAGCAGTTTATTGTGCCACCAGCCCTTGAAGGTGGCAATGTCCACGCTCACCGCTTCAAATTCCTTGACCACCGGTGGACAGGTCATCACCTGAATGAAGGCACAGACATATCCGGCGCCGATGAGCGGGGACAGGCTGGTCACCGGGGCGGCGGCAAAGGCGGAAACAATGGTGGCCGGATGGGCGAGGGCGATCAGGGCGCCCAAGGCCGAGGGAATGCCATGGGCCAAGATCCAGTAGACCGCGTTTGCCGCAAACTCTGTCGCTCCCTGCCGCACGCCGATAGCGATCAATGAGAGTACGATCAGTCCGGGAATCAACCAACTTAGTATTTTCCACACCCTGCCCACCGGAGGAACGATGCTGATAGTTTCGATCAGATGGCTGTTATCCTGGTTGATAACTCGTTTGATACCCTCCAGGTGACCGGCCCCAACCACGGCTACCAGGCGTCGTCCTTGGACATTCTTGATCTTTTCGGCCATGAAGATGTCCCGCTCGTCTATGAGCACCTCTTTCGTGTGCGGCAAAGCTACTCCCAACTCGTTGATCAACTCGGAGAGGACGTCTTGGCGTCGCATTTCCGCCAGCTTTTCCTCGTCCAATTCGGTCTTGTCGAAGAGCGAGGCCAAAAGCGTCGCAAGCAGGTATCCCTTTTTCAGAAACGAAGTGGCATGCCAGGCTCGGCGCAGAGTCACGCGGACATCACGGTCACAGAGGATGACCGGGATGCACAAACGTTCAGCGGTCCGGGCGGCGGCCAGCAATTCGGTGCCGGGCATGATGCCCAGTTGTCCTCCCAGTTTTTTCTGATAGGTGGCGAGGATCAGGTTAACCATGAGGGTGGCCAACTGTTTGCTGCGCACCACCTGCTTCAGGTCCAAATTTTCCCATTTAGTGCGTTTCGCAAGGGCGGCGTATCGTTTTTCATCCAGTTCGATACACACCGCATCGGGCTGTTCCTGCTCAATCACCTGCGCGACCAAATCTGTTGATTGCTGGGAAATATGGGCGGTCCCAACCAGCAGGATGGTTTTGTCCTTCAGGTTGAGAAGAGCGACGTCTTCAGGGTAGTGATGGCTTGGGAAAGGGGCTGCAATCATGACGATAGGAGGCAAAAAGCTATGAGAGAAGAAGTGGTGGCACTGTAACCCACTTTGCCGGGAAAGGGGATGAAATCCTTCTGTCAATGAGAAAGGAAGTGGTAAAGGGGGCAGAGTAACCTTTTTTAGGGGAAGGGAGGCCTGTTTCGGTCAGCAGTCCGGGCGACTATCTTGCGACAGAGATCTGGGAACACCAGGCTGTGAAAGGGCAGGACCGCATACCAATACAGGCGCCCTAGCAGACCGTGGGGAATAAAATGGGCGGTCTGCACCAGGGTGTCATGTTGCAGATCGAATTCTAGCCATGCCTTTCCGGGTAATTTCATCTGGGCCAGTAGCAGCAGGCGTTTGTTGGGCACCAGATCGGCAACCTTCCAGAAATCAAGGGCATCTCCGATACGAAGATCCGTGGCATTGCGGCGGCCCCGGTTCAGGCCGTAGCCTCCGGCAGCTTTGTCCATCCAGCCACGCAGTTTCCAGAGAAAAGTGTACTTGAACCATCCGCTTTCCCCACCTATGCCGATGATCGAAGCAAAAACCTGTTCTGGATCCATCCCGGCAATGGAGATGGTTCGAACATCGCGGAAGATGGATGCGCTGGGATCTTCCTGCTCGCTGATGTCGCAAACAACTCCGGGGCTGGAATCGCACCAGCGGCTGAGCACCAGATCGTTTTCCAACTCGTGGATAGCCTGGAGGACAGCTTGCTGGAAGGGGATGGGCTGAATCTCAGGGAAGAATTGCTGCGCATGGTCATTTTGCATCAGGGTTTCCGACTTGAGTCCCTCGACCAGAGCCGCTCCCACCTTGAACGGGACCGGGGTCAGCAGGGTGAGCCAGTAGGAACTGAGACGCGGACTTAAAATTGGCACCGGTAGAATCCATCGCCGGAAGCCCATGGCCAGGGCGGTCTGGCGGAGCATCTCCAGAAAAGTCATGGGCGGAGCGCCAATATCAATGACCAGGTTTTCTTGGGGTTCAAGAGTGAGGGCGGCAGTGAGATAGGCAATGACATCGTCGATTCCGATGGGCTGGGTCAGGGTTGCGACCCAGCGAGGGGTGATCATGACCGGTAATTTTTCCACCAGATGACGGATAATTTCAAAGCTGGTACTGCCGGAACCTATAATCACCCCAGCTCGGAACCAGATGGTGCGAATGCGCGCCGGTTGGCTCGCGAGAATTTCTCCCGTCTCGATGCGGCTGGCTAAGTGGGCGGAGGCTGATTCCGACAGACCGAGGCCGCCCAGGTAGATGATTTTTTTTACCCCTTGCTCGAGGCAGGTGGTGAGAAAGTTTTCAGCGCTGATCCGGTCGAGGTGGCTGAAATCGCGGCCAGTCCCCATGGAATGAATGAGATATATGGCAGCATCAACACCGGCAAGCGCCTGCCGGAGTTCCGCGGTGCGAAAAGTGTCACCTTCGACGATTTCCGCATGCTGAAGTGTTTTGGAGGTGAGTTTTTTGGTGTTACGAACCAGCAGGCGGAGGGTAATATCCTCTCGCTCTCGAAGAACCTTTTCCAGGCGGCGGCCAATATATCCAGTCGCTCCGGTGAGTAGAACAGACTGCTTCAATAGATGATGCTCCCGGTTGTATTGGTAGTAGCGAAGATGATTATAGGATCGTCTAACCTGAAAGAATACATAAGATTCATCGCGCAGGGGCCGGTTTGAGCGATAAAGAAGGGGGGAGATAAGGGGGGGATGGAATCCCGGCAGGGCTTACCCAGCCGGGATAACGTCATCCTTTCTTGACAATCAGTTTATTGCCGGTTTGCAGGGTGGTGGTGCTGAGCTTATTCCAGTCGCGGATATTTTGGGTAGAGGCCTGGAATTTTCTGGCGATGGTCATCAGGGTGTCGCCGTTTTTCACTACATACCATGTGGGGGGCTGTCCTTTTTGGACGGCAACCACGGATTTCTTGGCAGCGGGTTCAGGTTGGATTTTGGCAACACTTCGTTTTTTGGTGGCTTCGAGGGTCGGCACTTGCGCGGTTTCTTTTATTTTGGCTGCAATTTGGGCGACGGCTTTGGACGTTGCCGCAACCTCAACTTTCGCAGGAGCCGGGCGGTCAAGATGCAAGGCGATCTGCTGGCCTTGTTTCACCTTGCCCGGACCGGATATTTTGTTCCACCGCATAATATCTCGCACCGGCACATTATACTGTTTAGCGATTTTGTTCAGCGTTTCCCCGGAATTCAATGTGTGGGTCACCACCTGTTGCTGTCTGCCTTTATTGTCAGCTTTGGCCAAGTGTTCTTCAGATTGCCGCCCGCCTTTGGGAATGCCATACTTGGCTGCGGCTGAGGGAATCTGAAGGCGCAGGCCTTTAGGTAATTGCGCGGTTCTCAGGTTGTTGGCCTTGAGTAAGGTCGTCTTGCTGATATTGTACAGACTGCAAATCTCGGCCAAGGTCTCGCCCTTCCGCACCGTATGGGTGAGGAACATCGTGGTGGGCATCGGACGGAGTTTGTCAAGATTGCTGGCGATCAGATCCTTGGCGCCGACGGGAATCCGTAAGGCATACTCTTTTTGCTTCGGCGGTGTTTGACTCTTTCTCAGCTCGTTGTTAAGTGCCCGCAACTCTTTGACCGAGGTGTTAGCTGTGGCGGCAACGGCTTCGAGGCTTACTCCTCCCGGTATGTTGACCGTCTCGTATTCCCGAGGTTCTTTGTAGGAAATATCGGTGAAGCCATATTTGTGGGGATTGCGGGCTATGATGATTGCGGCGATTAATTTTGGCACATACCGTTTGGTTTCCATGAAAATGCCTTCAGATACAGCGACTTCCCAAAAATCCTTGGCATTGTAGGTTTTCATGGCGGTATCAATCTTTCCCTCGCCGGCATTGTATGCCGCCACTGCCAGATACCAGTCGCCAAATTGCGAATAAAGGCGGGAGAGATAACGGGCAGCAGCCTTGGTAGCCTTTTCCGGTTCACGGCGTTCGTCGACCCAGGGATCGATCCTGAGGCCAAAGTCATGCCCGGTGCCTTCCATGAACTGCCAGAGGCCGCATGCTTTGGCTGGCGAGTAAGCCGATGGATTGAACCCTGATTCAATCATGGCGAGGAAGGCGAGGTCCAAAGGGAGGCCGGCCTTTTTCAACTCGGCCTCGATATAGGGCCGGTACATGGAGGAGCGGGCAAGCCATTGGCTGAAGTAATTTCTCTGTTTTCCCTGGAACAACTCAAGGTAATAAAGAACCTGTTTGTTGACGGTGATCGGGAAGTCGTATTTAGAAGGGTCAATGCCCAGTTTCTCAAGAGAATAGGTCTGATTGACCCCGAATTCCCAGGCGCCGGGTTTGTTCAGTTCTTCCAGTTCCTCCTGGGCAGTTTCCTCGGGCTCGGACGAGGAGATTTCCTCATCCTGAGAATCGGTGACAACTGTGCTGGACTGTTGGAATGCCGGTTTTTTATTGTGTGACGAGCAAGCTGAAAGTGAAAAAACGAGAAGAGCGATGAGACTGTGGGTAAGCAGAGTGGGCAATATTTTCATAGGGGGTAGTAGAGGGTTGTGCAACCTTATATTGCATTGAAATGATATTGTTTTTTCTGCAATCAACAATATTGTAAACACAAGATGTGACGTTGCGACGGTTCTTTTTAACTTTTAACAAAAAGAATGACAAGCAAAAGTATCTGGTTCCGTTGTTTTGTCCGCTTGGGTATTTAATTTTTTACTTATATTTTTTCAATAAAAAGTCTGTTTTCCGGTTTTCCGTGTCCCTGGAACGGAAAGCTGTATCGGTGGTTAACTTCTTTTTGACAATTATCGGAGTTTTTGTGGATAACATTTTGTTTTTTAAAATGAAATTATCAAAACTCCTCTTGATTGTTACTGTCATTATTCCATGGTTGCCTGGCGGTGATGAAGGCTAATGCAGAAAGCTTGATGGATGCGCCCGTTTGCTTTTAGCGACAGTGAAAAAAAACGCACTTTTTTTTCGGAACGTGATAAAAAACTGACCACCTTTTATCGGGTGGTGGAGAACCTGGATGTCTTGTTCTTCGTCCTCTGGATTTCAAATATAGTTTTTTGCGGAAGCGCAAAATGGGTGATGCCGGAATGGTTCGGCGTTTTTTTGTCTGCTCTTCGTTTCGTTAGTATTAATTGGAAATTATGTTGAAATTTCTTAAGTATTGTTTTGCCTCCCTCGTGCTTTTTTCTTTGCTGGCTGCTGCAGTTGGCGCTGGAGGACTCTATTATCTGATTGTGGTCGTTCCGGCTCCGGAGATCGAAGAATCCTCTATCAGTGAAATACTGGGTCGTGAAAGCCCAGTGTTTTATCGGGATGGTCAGACGATGCTAGGCGTATTGTTTGAGGGAGTTCACCGTCAGTATCTACCCTACAATGAAATTCCGAAAAATTTCGTTAATGCCTTGGTTGCAGCCGAGGATAATCAGTTTTTCAGCCATGCTGGACTTGATATCCCCGGTATTGTCCGGGCCATGATCGTCAACCTCAAGGCGGGAAGAGTAGTTCAAGGGGGCAGCACCATCACCCAGCAAACCGCCAAAAATCTCTTTAAAAGAGAATCGCGAAGCATTAAGGCCAAGGTGAAAGAGCTGCTCTATGCCTTGCGGCTTGAGCGCAAGTACAGCAAGGAAAAAATTTTCGAATTTTATACCAACCAATTTTTTGTCAGCGGAAACGGCCACGGACTCGGAGTTGCGGCCCGTTATTTCTTTGACAAGGAACCCAAGGATCTGACGTTGTTGGAATGTGCTTTCATTGCCGGCAGCGTCAAAAGGCCGAACTATTACAACCCCTTTCTTAAAAAGAATCTGGCCAACGCCGACGAGGTCAGGCTGCGGGGAAATGAACGTATTCGCTATGTCCTTGGTCAGATGCACAAGGCCGGTATGATTGGCGAAAGTGAATACAGCGGTCTGAAAGCTGAAGATTTGGTGTTCAAGCAAGGCAAGATGTCCTTCGCCCAAAACACGGCGATGGACTTGGTCAAGGAAGGGTTGGGAACGCCGTTCATCGACGATATTTTGGAAGAAAACGGCATCTCCAACATTTCCACCTCGGGTGCCCGGATAATTACTTCCCTTGATCCACAAATCCAGGGGAAAACCGTGTATGCTCTGCGGCGGCACCTTTCCCAGCTTGATGTGCGTCTGCGTGGCTATCAACGCAGTCGGGTGCAGGACGAATACAAAGCTCTGGAGTATCCGGGAGACGAAGAGTTTATTCCGGGTAACTTTGTTTTCGGTATGATCAAGGAGATTGTTGAGACCCGCGACAAAGGTGCTGAGGTGCGGGTGCAGTTTGACGATGGTCGATTTGAGGGTGTGGTCGATACGGCCGGTTTGACCCGGCTGGCCGATACCTTCGCCAAATTCAGCCGGGGAGCTGCAACTGCAACGGCTGCGGATCGCAAGTCCCTGCTCAAGCAATTGCAAGTCGGAGACAAAATCTACGTCAGTATCAGGGGAACCGAAGAGTCCGGAAAGTTGCAACTCGACCTTGAACGGTATCCAGAGGTTGAGGGAGCCGCTTTTGTCCTGCAGGAGGGAGCGGTCCGCGCCATGAGCGGCGGCATGTCGAATCTCAATTTCAACCGGGCTACCGCGGCCAAGCGGCTGATGGGTTCAACCTTTAAAACTTTTTTGTTTGCGGCGGCTTTACAGTTGGGCTGGAGTCCGGTGGATATGCTCAACAACAACCGGGACACTTTTGTCTTCATGAATCGTCCGTATGCGCCGCAACCTGACCACCACAGCCCCTTCGGTTCCGTCTCGCTGAGTTGGGCCGGCGTTACTTCAGAAAACGTTGCCGCCGTCTGGCTTCTCTACCATCTCACCGACCATCTGACGCCGCCCATGATCCGGGAACTGGCGGTCAAGGTGGACATGGCGCCACGCATCGAGGACGGCAAGACCGAAGACTATCAGCGGTACAAAGAGCGTATCCGAGATAATTATGGCATCGTCCTCACCCGTCAGTACCTCGATTACGCCGCGTTCGGCAGCGCGGTGCGGGCGTTGAAGCCCGACTTTGTTTTTGACAATCAAAGTGATGAATACAAACAATTGGAACAGATGCGGTACGATGATTTTCTTGCAGTGCGTTCACTGGGTTCGGCCCTGCTGTCGTATCGCGAAGGCCTTGCCGGTTCCCCGAGACAGCTCGATGCGGACGCTGTTTTTGATAATTCCGAGGCAACGCCGTCTGTCTCCGGGGGCAGACTGGTCCGGGATCCGGGGGGGCGCTTTATTTTCACTAAACGGCAGGAGCTTCCGGCCAACTGGATCGAACTGAACACCACGGATATTGTTGATCATCTCGTTGCCCTCGATTCCGGAACGTTCGATTCGTTTTGGCGGGATCAGGTCCAGTTGGACGGCATGGTTTCCGCCGCGACCGTGCAGCGAGTGGAGAGCCAAATCCGGATCGAACGGGAGAAGCTGGGGCCGGACAAGCTCTATTCGCTGGAGGTGCTTGCCGAGGTCCGTGATTTCCGGGTCATGCTCGGGCTGCAATATTTGGTGCAGCTGGCCAAGGAATGCGGGATCAACAGCAGATTTGAGCCGGTTTTATCGTTACCGCTCGGTTCCAACGTGGTCTCGTTGTCAGAAATCACCCGGATGTATGAGACGCTGATCACTGGCAACCGCTATGACGCCGCCGATGCACCAACGCTGGCTCAGGCTGAGTTGGATGGCCATGTGGATCCGGACGGCGCGGCTATTATCGAACGGATCGAAACTCCGGAGGAAAGGGTGGTCTATTCCCGGCAGACGTATCCCGCGCGGGTGATGGATGCCAAAAGTTCCGCGGCCATAAGCAATATTCTGCAGAACGTCATCCCTTACGGCACTGGCAAATACGCCATGGAGCATGTCCGGCTTCGCAGCGATGATGCCGCCCGCAATAAAGTGCTGGCCAGGGTGAACCAGCACTACCCGCTTCTGGGGAAAACCGGTACGGCTAATGACTACCGCAATGCCGCTTTTGTCGGCTATGTCCCCGTTTTGGCCCAGGATCAATCCGGCGTCAGTCTGCAGGGAGGGTATGCGGTCGGAGTTTATGCCGGCTTTGACGATAATGCCCCCATGGTCAAGGGTGGCTTCCGCGTCAGCGGTTCGCTGGGCGCTCTGCCCGCCTGGAGTGCCATTGCTCAGGCCCTTTTGGATGTGGAGCACATTGCTGACCGGCTCGATGCGGTAGACCTGACCTTCAGCGGGCTGACCTTACAATACCCCAGTGTGCAGCAGGTGTTCGTGCCGGTGGCGCCCAATCAGGGCGGGGCGATGACAGGTTCTGCCGGTCTGCGCCAGAACACGCCGCCAGCGTTCCCCGCCAGTCTCTGTTTCGGTACCATAGGAGCAAGTGGTCGGTTCGAACCGGAACGCCTGTTCATGCCGTACTGGAAAAACCGCTGACGGTTTCTACTGTGGAAAGACGCGCCATTATCATCTTGTTGCAAGGATGTTTTTCTGCAAGGGAGTAGAAAGGAATTGTCCGACGGCGGGTAATTTGCTATCCTTCCAACCGTATTTCCCGCTTTTTCCATTAACAGGATAAGGAAGATGGGCGCTTCAATCACCATGCACTCCGGTTGCTGTTCGCTTCAAGTTTGCGCGGATGACCGTTTTTTCGAGCGATCCTGGACCTGTTCATAAACGCAAATGGGCCGTGTGTCGATGGGGGGAAACAGCGATCCCCCTTTCCGGCACATGCAAAATTTCCTCTCGTTCAAGCTAAAATTACCAACCATGATGCTTTCAATTTTTTCGTCCTGCAAACCTCTGGTCATTGCTTCCTGTTTATGCGGTCTTTTCCTCTCCGGCTGCGCAGTCGATAGTGGGATGGTCGATCCTTACGAGGCCCGGGCTAAACGAGAAGCTGCCATCCAGCGGGAAAAGCCCGACCAGCCCGCGACTGAAGTCGTCCGACGGGATGTGCTGATGCCGGTGATGAGTTCCATCAACAACCGAATCCGAGCCTACGAGCAGAAGATTGAAGAATGGAGGGAGGTGGAGCGGAAAACTGCCACCATGGCGCTGCCACAGGAAAAGATGAACAGGATCGATGAGTGCAGATCTCACCTGCAGCACATCCTGATCGAGTACACTTCCCTCCAGAAACAGTTGCAGCAGGAAGCACAGATCGAGGCCGCCCAGTTGCTCGCCGGCAATTCCCTGTTGCAGCTCAATCAGCAGGATATCGATTATCTCGAAAGCGGTTGCGGCAAATTTCTAGCCGAACTCAAGACCGCTTCGCAACCCATGGTTGCCACGCCGTCCGACCCGCAGATCAAGACCGCATTCGACAATGGCGACTATGCTCAGGTTATCAACCTGTATGGCCAAATTGGCTCCGTGCCGGGGCAGGTTCCCGCAGCCGAGACTACTTATCTGTACGGACAGGCTCTACTGAAAAATCATCAGAGTGTTGAAGCCCAAAAAGTGTTGAGTGAGTTGCTTGGCCGCGTCCGTCAGCAAAAGGGTCAGGACGAGTTGATGCTGCCGTTGCTGCAAAGCGTTGCCGATGTCAATTTCGGTCTGGAAGCCTATGATGAGGCAGGCAAACAGTATGATGAGCTTCTCCGCCTTTCCATCGAAAAAGGGGCGCACCGGGATGAATGGGCCGGGCTGCAACTCGCCGCCCTGCAATCCGGTGGCGCGAATCCGGTGGAAATGAAAGAATACGGTACCCTGCTCAAGAATTATCTTGCCTATGCACCCAAGCGTGACGGCTATAACGTGACCGAGCAGGCAGACAAATTTCTGCTCTCCTATCCGGCAACACGCCTGGCGTCCAATGTCAACATGATCAAGAAAACATCACGGGAACAGGCGGATGCCTGGCTGAATCAGGGTATTAAACGGATAGAGACCCAGGCCGGTGATCGCAAGTCGCAAGAACCTCAAGCCATGGGTGCGCAGGATCCAGGCCCTGTCACCCAACCAAGTGAAATGGTGACGGCCAGAGGGAGTCAGGCGGTTGTCATCCCTCAGGCGACGGCTGGCAATGAGAAGGCCTTGCAGGATGACTACGATAAAGGCGTGGCGCATCTGCAGGCCAAGGAATACGACAAGGCGATCGAGCGGTTGAATCGGCTGCACGGGACACCCCTGGCGGCCAAAGCACAGCCCCAGATCGTGGAGGCATCCAGGCTCGGGGCCCAGGACATGCGACAGAAGGCCGCCGAGTTGTTTGTTCGCGCCACCAATAGCCGCGATATCGAGGAAAAACGCAAGTTGCTGCTCTCTTCCCGCGATCTGCTGCAAAACACCTTGGTCAAATATCCGCAATCGGGCCTGACTGACAAGGTTCAGAAAAATATCGCCCGGATCGAGGCGGAATTGCGGGTGGTGGACGCCAGTACCGCGCCACGGCCGGCAACCACCGGCGGTGCTTACGTGCCACCGAAGTCAGGGGCGGGTGTTATACCGGTTGTGCCTGCGACGTCCTTGTAACTTTTTTTGCATCGCGTTTAATTGCGTTTTGCAGGCGTAATTGACATGTTATGCGGAATGGGAACCCCGGCAAAGCCGGGGTTTTTTAATTTCAGGTTTAGGAGCGGTTTCTTAATCTCCAAAATTTAGATTGTTAACGCCAGCGTTTGCAACAGACTATTTTTTAAAGGTGATTTTTCCGGGATAGTCCAGGGCAGGCGGGGGAGCACAGAAGCTAAAACAATTCACCCTGCCTCCAATTGCAAACCTCGCTTGCCTGGCTCTGCGGCGATGGTACCCGCCGTCCTAGAACCCCCTTCCGTCAAGGAAGCAAGGAGGCCTGATGAAGGCCAATCAGAATCCGGGATAAATACATGCCATGGCACCAGTGTGTAGGCAATTTTTTCATCCTCCGCTCAAGTCGCTTGGAGTTCTCCCGGTTGACAAAGCGGCGTGAGTCGCTTACTTCTGTGGCAGCCTATACCCTTTGCAGAAGTAATTTTTGCGGAGGCATTCGTTGGATGAGGAGGATGAAATGACTGCAATAACAGAAAAAAATATAAATTGTGACGGGTGCGTTGTCCATTGTCTCGAATGTGGCAATCCCGAAGGGGCCGCGGTTGTCCTGCTGCACGGCATGAAGTTTCAGGCCGAGACTTGGCGGGAATTGGGCACCTTGGAGGTCCTGGACGGAATAGGGTTGCATGTGCTGGCCGTGGATATGCCCGGTTTTGGCAAGAGCCCGGCTTGTGAGATGGAACCGAGCGAGGTATTGGCCCAATTCTTCGCACAGCAGCGGCTGGTTCAGGCCGTGCTCATCGGCCCGTCCATGGGCGGCCGCATTGCCATGGAGTTCGCTATCCACCATCCAGAGCGGATTGCCGGTCTGGTTTTGGTCGGTGCCGTCGGCGTGGAGGAAAATCGGGCTGGCCTGGCCGCGATCACCGCGCCGAGTCTGATCGTTTGGGGTGGGGAAGACCAGATTTCGCCGCTGACCAACTGTGACATTCTGCTCGCCGAACTACAGAACGCCACTCGAGAAATATACCCCGAGGCCCCGCATCCCTGCTATCTGGCGCAACCGGAGCGTTGGCACGCGAGTCTGCGGACTTTTTTTACCACTTTGAATACATGAGGATTGCATCGGCAAGCACATGGGAAAAACACTGATCATTGCCGAGAAGCCGAGCGTTGCCGCCGATATCGTCAAAGCCCTTCCTGGAAAATTCACCAAAACCAAGACCCATTTTGAAAGCGACGACCATGTTGTCTCCTTCGCCATCGGCCATCTGGTATCCATCGCCTATCCCGAGGAGATCAATCCGGCGTTGCAAAAATGGTCCCTGGATAATCTGCCCATCCTGCCGGAGGAGTTTCCCCTGGCGGTGCTGCCCGACACCAAGGCCCAGTTTAATGCCCTGACCAAGTTGATCCGGCGCAAGGATGTGGAGGTGATCGTCAACGGTTGCGACGCCGGGCGCGAAGGCGAGCTGATCTTTAAATATATTCTTAAGCAGGCCGCCAACCGCTCGGTGGAGGGAAAGGCGATCCAACGTTTATGGTTGCAGTCCATGACCTTGGATGCCATCCGCGATGGGCTTGGTAAACTCAAGGACAACAAGGAGATGCTGCCGCTGGAAGATACGGCGCTGTGCCGTTCAGAGGCGGACTGGCTGATCGGCATCAACGCCACCCGTGCCCTGACCTGCTATAATTCCCGGTTTGGCGGGTTTCATAAAACCCCCTGCGGCCGGGTGCAGACGCCGACTTTGTCGCTACTGGTCAAAAGAGAGATCGAACGGCGGGAGTTTGTTCCCGCCACCTATTGGGAGCTGCATGCCCGCTTTGGCTGCGGGCAGGTCACCTACGAGGGCGTCTGGATTGATCCCGCCTTTGCCAAGGACGAGGAGCAGAGCCATGGCCGCCGCAACCGCATCTGGGAAGAGGAACGAGCCAAGGCTATTGTCGAACACTGCACCGGCAAGCCCGCCAGAGTGGAGGAGACGAGCAAGAAGTCGACCAAGGGTGCGCCTCCACTCTATGATCTCACTCTGTTGCAGCGAGAAGCCAACAGCCGGTTCGGTTTTTCCGCTAAAAATACCCTGGGCATTGCTCAGGCCCTGTATGAGCGGCATAAGCTGATCACCTACCCTCGGACCGACAGCCGCTGCCTGCCTGAAGATTACCTTGCCACCGTGGAAAAGGTGGTCGCCCGGCAAAGAGAATGGCAATACGGGACATTCGCCACCGAGGCCCTGGCCAAGAAATATCTGAAAAAAGACAAGCGGATCTTTGACAATAAAAAGATATCAGACCACTTTGCCATCATTCCCACCACCGGCCTGCCCAAGACTCTGTCCGAGCCGGAGTTGAAGATCTATCAGATGATCGTCCAGCGTTTTCTTGCCGTATTCTTTCCGCCAGCGGTGTATCATAATACACGGCGGCTTTCCCTGGTGGAGAATGAAACTTTCCTCACTGAGGGCAAGATTCTGGTGGAACCGGGCTGGCGAGCGATTTACGGGGCAACCAGCGAGGAGGACGGCGACAAGGAGTTGCAGGCTCTGCCGCCTAACACCGCTGTCCAGTGCGAGGCGATCGACAAGCAGGAGCATCAGACCAAACCGCCGCCTCGATTCAACGAGGCCACCTTGCTTTCGGCCATGGAACATTCCGGTAAGCTGGTTGAGGACGAGGAACTGGCCGAGGCCATGAAGGAACGGGGACTGGGGACACCGGCCACCCGGGCGGCGATCATCGAGAAGCTGATCAACGAAAAGTATATGGTCCGTGAACAACGCGACCTGGCCCCCACCGGCAAGGCCTTTGAACTCCTCAGCCTGCTTGAGGCCCGGCAGATTGATGTCCTGGCTTCCCCCGAACTGACCGGCGAATGGGAATACAAACTCAATCAGATCCTCAAAGGGACGATGACCCGGCCCCAATTCATGAAGGAAATCAGGGCCATGACCGGAGCTATCGTTGACAAGGTCAAGCAGGGTGGCGGCAACCAGCGCCACGAGGCAACCTTTTCCCCGGTTGGGGACGTTCGTTTTTACGAGACCGACTCGGCCTTTGAGTCCGAAGACAAAAAGCTGATGATCCGCAAGGTGCTGGGCGGTCGGGTGATGACGGAAGAGGAGATTGTCGCCCTGATCAAGGGCGAGACCTTGGGACCCTTTACCGACTTTCGCTCGAAAAAAGGCAAACCCTTTACCGCCTCGGTGCATATCGCGCAATCGAAGGTGGAATTTCTCTTTGCCGACTCCACTGCCCAGCTTGATCTGGACGAGATCCGCAGCCAGGAGCCTTTGGGGGAATCACCGATTGACCGGACCAAGGTGTTCGAAACTCCAGCCGGCTTCTTGTCGGAATCCGCTCTGGAGGGTGATCAGAAAAAGGGGTTGCGGATTTCCAAGGTGATCCTCGGCCGGCAGCTGGACCGGGAACATATCAACCAGTTGCTGACCAACGGCCGCACCGAACTGATCGGCGGCTTTATTTCAAAAAAGAAAAAACCCTTCGACGCTTTTCTGCTGCTTGACGCCAAGGGGAAGCTGAGTTTTGAATTTCCTCCCCGGGGCAAGAAGGGGGCGGACAATGTGGCCGGCAACAGCTAAAAACTGTCCTTTTCCTGAAAAAGAACGCATTTCGCATGGCGGCGGAAGAAGCTGCCCAACAATCACAGACCGTCATTAACCCATGGATGTATGAAACATTTAAAGAAAGATTATGCTGCAAAAGAGGGAAGGTCGCTGGCTGCTGCTTGCGCCCGCATCGCCCTGGATACCAAGGCAGAGGATTTGGTGGTGCTGGATGTGCGCGGCCTGGCCTCCTTTACCGATTATTTTGTGATCATGAGCGGCCGTTCCACCCGGCATGTTCAGGGGCTCGCCGAGGCGATCGCCGGAGAGCTGAGCGCCAAGCGGGTCAGCAGCAAGCACAGTGAAGGGCTGCGCGAGGGGTTGTGGGTTTTGCTTGATTTCGGCGAGGTGGTGGTACATGTCTTTTATCATGAAAACCGCGGTTTTTATGACCTCGAGGGCTTGTGGCATGACGCCCCGAAGATCGACGTGGAAGAATTGCTGGCTGAAGATTCGCGGCAGTAACTGTTACGGAGGTTTGCGATGCCCGCTCCTGTCCCGATTATCCTGACCATCCTCGACGGCTGGGGAATTGCTGAACCCTCTGCCACCAACGCGGTTGCCGTTGCCGACACCCCGAATATGGACCGGCTGAGCCGCGAATTTCCCCTGACCACGCTCACTGCGCATAACGGCATGGTCGGCCTGCCGAAAGGACAGATGGGCAACTCCGAGGTCGGGCATCTCAACATCGGCGCCGGCCGGATCGTCTACCAGGACTTCACCCGCATCAATTTGGCCGTGGATCGGGGCGAATTTGCCACCAATCCGGTGTTCAACGAAGTGATGGACAAGGCCAGGACGGCCGGCTCCCGGCTCCACCTCTGCGGGTTGGTGTCCGACGGTGGCGTTCACAGTCATATCCTGCACCTGATTGCCCTGATTGAGCTGGCGGCGGCCAAGGAGGTCGAGGTTTTTATCCACTGTTTCATGGACGGTCGGGACACCTCGCCCACCAGTGGCATCACCTTTATGGAGGAGCTGACGGCGGCCCTTGATCGCATAGGATGGGGCAAGGTGGCCACGGTGTCCGGTCGCTATTGGGCCATGGACCGGGATAAACGCTGGGACCGGGTGCAAAAGGCCTGGGACGCCATGGTGCATGGCCAGGGAGCGACAGCCGTGGATGCGGTTGGGCTGATGCGGGAATCCTATGGCCGTGGCGAGACCGATGAATTCATCGCCCCCACGGTGCTCGTCGATGACAAGGATACTCCAGTGGGCCGGATCGTGGACAACGATGCGGTGATCTTTTTCAATTTCCGCGCCGACCGGGTGCGGGAGCTCTGCCATGCCTTCGGTGACGCTATCTTTACCAGCTTCAAAGCCGGTGACCGGCCCCGATTGCTGCAACTGGCGACCATGACCGAATATGAAGCAGATTTTACCTTTCCCATCGCCTTCCCGCCGGTCAGCCTGACCCGGATACTCGGCGAGGAGGTCAGCCGGCACGGGCGGCGCCAGCTGCGGATCGCGGAAACCGAGAAATATGCCCATGTCACCTATTTTTTTAACGGCGGCAACGAAGTGCCGTTTCCGGGCGAGGATCGGCTGCTGATCAATTCGCCCCGTGATGTCCCCACCTACGATCTCAAACCGCAAATGAGCGCGGTGGAGGTGACGGACACGCTGCTGCGGGTCCTGGCCGAACAAGAAGCGGCCGGCACGCCTTATGATTTGGTGATCCTTAACTTTGCCAACGGCGACATGGTCGGCCACACCGGGGTGATAGCGGCTGCGGTGACGGCCTGCGAGACCGTGGATCGCTGCGTCGGCCGGATTCACCAATTCGTCAGTGAGCGCGGCGGCGTTATGTTGATCACCGCCGACCACGGCAACGCCGAGCAGATGGTCGACCCGGAGACCGGCGGGCCCTACACTGCCCACACCCTGAACCCGGTACCCTTTATTCTGGTGGCCGATGACTATCGCCACCGGACCCTGCGGGGCGGCGGGGCGCTCAAGGACATTGCCCCCACCATTCTGACCCTGATGGAACTGCCGATCCCGGCCGAAATGGAAGGGGAAAGTCTCATCGTCTAAGAGACTGCCGATTGCAACAGTCGAAAGAAAAGGAATACAACTATGCGCTATATCAGTACCCGGGGCGGGATCGAACCCCTCAAATTTCAGGATGCGGTGATGATGGGTTTGGCCAGGGACGGCGGCCTGCTGCTGCCCGAGGCCCTGCCGACGGTGGATGCCGCTGTTCTCGACCGCTGGCAGCATCTGCCCTACCAGTATCTGGCCCGCGAGGTCCTCTCGCTGTTCATTGATGATATCCCGGAGCACGATCTCGAGGATCTGGTCGAACGATCCTATGCGTCCTTTGCTCATCCGCAGGTTACCCCAATCTGCAAACAGGGCGAGGTGTACATTTTGGAGCTGTTCCATGGCCCGACCCTGGCCTTCAAGGACGTGGCCCTGCAGCTACTCGGCAACCTGTTTGAATATGTGCTGGCCCGTACCGGCGGCTTCATGAACATCCTCGGGGCCACCTCGGGCGAGACCGGCAGGCCGGCCATTGCCGCGG
>Ga0074197_1000661_pt1 | contig 38487 bp, 41 predicted proteins | sample EPASupsiteSAE305_FD_64526 | JGI IMG/M metagenome (GOLD analysis project Ga0074197, IMG submission 64526) | Bioremediated contaminated groundwater microbial communities from EPA Superfund site, New Mexico - SAE3-05 reassembly with SPADES | ecosystem: Environmental > Aquatic > Deep subsurface >...
AACAGAGAGACCACCCCAGGAGTAGTCAGCAATGAAACCAACTTTTTACGTTACCACACCGATCTACTACGTTAATGACGTGCCCCATATCGGCCATGCCTATACCACTGTTGCGGCTGATGTTCTGGCCCGTTACAAGCGGATGAAGGGATTTGATGTCTTTTTTCTGACCGGCAGCGATGAACATGGCCAGAAGGTTGAAAAAGCTGCCCAGACCAACGGCGAAACCCCGCTTGAACTTGCAGACCGGGTGGTAAAGCGCTTTCAGGCCCTGTGGGAAAAGCTGGGCATCTCCAACAACGATTTTATCCGTACCACCCAGGAGCGCCACAAGCAGGGTGTCACCCATATCTTTAAACAGTTGATGGAACAGGGTGATATCTATCTGGGTGAGTATGAGGACTGGTACTGCACCCCCTGCGAGACTTTCTGGACCGAGACCCAGGTTGAAGATGGCAAATGCCCGGATTGTAACCGTCCGGTTGAAAAGCTGAAGGAAGAGTCCTACTTCTTCAAGATGAGCGCCTATGGTGAAAAACTGCTGGCGCATATTGAGGCTCATCCTGATTTTATTCAGCCCAAAACCAGACGCAATGAGATCATCTCTTTTGTTAAAGAAGGATTGCGTGACCTGTCAGTATCCCGCACCTCCTTTTCCTGGGGTATTCCGGTGCCTGGTAATGAGCGACACGTCATCTATGTCTGGTTTGATGCGCTGACCAACTATATCAGCGCCTTGGGCTACCCTGCGGCTGATGGCAACTATGGCCGTTACTGGCCTGCCGATGCCCACCTGATCGGCAAGGATATCCTGCGTTTCCATACGGTCTACTGGCCAACCTTCCTGATGGCAGCTGGTCTGCCGATTCCCCAGAAGGTCTTTGCCCATGGCTGGTGGACAGTGGAAGGCCAGAAGATGTCAAAGTCTCTGCAGAACGTTGTTGAACCAAACATGCTGATCGACAAGTATGGCGTGGATGTGGTCCGCTACTTCCTGATGCGTGAGGTACCCTTTGGCCTGGATGGCGATTTCTCCCACGGATCATTGATCAACCGGATCAACTCTGACCTGGCCAACGATCTGGGCAACCTGCTGTCCCGCTCAACCGCCATGCTGGTAAAATACTTTGATGGCATCCTGCCTGCACCAGTTACTTTTTCAGAGCTTGATGCCACCTTGAAGGCCAAGGCTGAAGGGATGATTACTGCGGTTGACAGCTGCATGGATGAACTGGCCTTCAGTAAGGCCCTGCAGGCAATCTGGGATGTTATTTCAGCTGGCAATAAATACATTGATGAAACCGCACCCTGGGGCCTTGCCAAAGATCCTGCCAAGCGTGAGCAACTTGCAACCGTCATGTATTGCCTGCTTGAGGCCCAGAGATTGGTACATTCTCTGGTAGCGCCATTTATGCCTGACACCGCACGCAAGGCACTTGCCTGTCTTAGCTGGCAGAAGGAAGCAGCTGAAGAGGATCTGGTCTGGGGCAAACTTGCCCCAGGTACTGCAATTGAAAAGGCGGCAGCTTTGTTCCCGCGGATTGAGACAAAAGAATAGTTCCAACAGAAATGGGGAGGCCGATTCGGCCTCCCCATTCTTCTTCATCATCTCGTATGTAAATTGTCTCTATGAGCAGGAAGAACCAAACTCCGGAGAAATCACAAAACCTTCCCGCATGCCTGAGTTAACAAAATCAATTACCTGGCCATCCAGAAAAGAGTTCAGACTTTTTTCAGCAAGCAATTCAATCCCGTTCAACGTCAACTTGGTATCATTATCACCCGGCTCATCCAGAGCCAGCCCCAGACGGGGTCCACCTCAACCAAAACCTTCAAACACCACCCGCAGCAGTTTGCCGGGGTTCTGGGCCAGGATCGGCTCCAAAGCTGTCTTTGCTGCATCCGTAATTTTCATAACGATGCTCCTTTAGAAGTATTCATATATCTGAATATATCAAGCGAGACTAACAAAAGCCAGAAAATTTTAAAAATTACTAAGCCAGAAATGAGCAGCAGTAGTCAGCAACGGTCTGAACCTTCATGGTAAAGGAAGAGTTTGCAGCAACTTCAAACGACTGTCCGCCACCAATCCGTCTCCAGCCAGCCTCACCTGCCAGTTGCAGGTCCAGTTCACCGGTCAGTATCTCCATCAATTCAGCAGCACCGGTATTAAAGGTATATTCACCCGGTTGCATGATCCCCAATGTCTTCTTGGAACCATCAGGAAACAGCACGGTATGGCTGGCAACAGCACCATTAAAATAGATATTTGCTTCACGAACAACGGTTACACCTGCGAACTCTGACATGCGCCTACTCCTTTGATCATTAGATATGTCTTAAAAAAGGTGAAGTTCACCTTTAAACAGCCACGACAAAACAAGTGAAATAGCATTAACGAAATAAAGTAAAACAGTTTCAGCATATTACAAAACATGGCACGCCTGATGCTCTATGAGGAGTAACACATCTCACAAGGAGGAGTACCATGAAACGGCTTATTTTCGCAATTACTGCATCACTGATTACCCTGGCATCAGCATCATTTGCAGAAGAGGTTAAAATAGTCGGCCCTGTTGTCAAGGTTCAGGCCGAAGCTGGCAAGGCCACCGTTGTGATCAAAGACAACACCAGTGGCAAGGATATTACCGTTACCGTAACAGATCAACTAACGGTGGATAAACTTACTGACAAACGGATTACAACCGGCGATGAAGTACGGGTAAAATACGATACCAAAGACAATGTTTCCAAGCTTTTCAGAAAAACAGCAGGTTGTTAAATATTTACAGGGTCAGACCATAGGGTCTGACCCTTTTTTGATGCTTTAATTCGGCGGTGGTGCCTGCGAGCCCGGCCCAATCCGTAGATTCGCCGTGGCAATATAGATTTCTCGTAAAAACCAGACCAATCCAAGTACCATGGAGAGCATGGCGCAGATAAACAGGATCGCCACCGGAATGGAAGGATCAATTCCAAGAAAAGCGCCGATAAACATCAGGGCAATAACGGTACAGACCAGGAAAGCGGTTGTTGTACAGAGGTTAATGGCCCTACCGATCAACTTGGCCCTTTTAGCCAGCGTAAGAAGATCACCACGAATCAGTTCCTTATGCTCATCAAGTGTGGCGATTTCAAAACGTGATTCAAGCAGGCGGGCACGGTCAATCACCCGTCCCAGCCGGTTGGTTAACACCGAAAGAATCGCACCGATACCGGTCAGCAGAAAAACCGGTGCCACTGAAAGCTGGATGGCATGGGAAACCGAATTAACGTCTGACAGGGTACGCAGCATTGTTCAACACTCCTGACCTATCGTCGTCCATTCCAGTCGAACTTTTCCGGGTGACCATCGGTCTGCCAGGAACCGTAGAATGATTTAAAACCTTCCTCAAACTGAATATCCAACGTGCCGGTACCATACTTGTCTGTCCAGACACAACTGACACGGGGAGGCGCTGATTTGGCTGTACAGGGAAACAGAATTCCTTCAACCAGAGTATCTTTTTCTTCAAAGGTATAATTACCAGCCAGATCACCCTGCTGATTAATCTCAAAGGTCGTGTTTCCCTTTAATAATTCACCAGCGCTGTGAATATCACTTTGGTAGCTGCCTATGGCCCAGTGAAACCACTCAAGCGGTTCACCCGGTCCAGCCTGCGCCACAACAGCAGTAGCGACAATCAACAAAGAGAAGATAAACGTTCTTTGCAGTATCCTGATAATCATACGGTTCCTCCCTTGCAAGTTATGCAATAGCGGCCAACTCCAAACGGGTTCCCCAACGGCGCAACAGTTCTTCTTTTATCCTTTGTCCATCCGGCATTGTCAATCCTGGATCATGCTCCAGCAGTTCCAGAGCCACTGTGCGAGCCTGTTCCAGTATAACACCATCCCGCAGAATACTTGCCACTCTGAAATCAGGCATACCTGACTGCCGTGTACCCAGAAAATCGCCTGGACCGCGGATTTCAAGATCTGCCTCGGCAATCCTGAAACCATCAGTGGTGGCCTCCATCACTCTAAGTCGTTTCTCACCATCTTCAGACAGTTTACCCGCTGTTAACAGTATACAGTGTGACTGATGACTGCCACGCCCTACCCTGCCCCGTAGCTGGTGTAATTGGGACAGCCCAAAACGCTCGGCATGCTCAATAACCATCAGGGTGGCATTTGGCACATCAATCCCTACCTCAATCACGGTGGTGGCCACCAGAATGTCCAGTTCACGGTTTTTAAAGGAGGCCATCACCGCCTCCTTCTCCTCCGGTTTCATCCGGCCATGCAACAGCCCCAGCTTAAGTCCAGGGAAAATATCAGCCTGTAGATGTTCAGCCATCTGGGTTGCAGCCTTTAGATCAGACTTTTCAGACTCTTCAACCAGAGGATAGATAACATATGCCTGACGTCCCTGATCAACCTCTTTATGAATCATTTCGTAAACCTGTTTACGGCGTGATTCAAAGTATATCGTTGTATTGATTGGAGTTCTACCTGGTGGCAATTCATCAATCACTGACAGGGAAAGATCACCAAACAGAGTCATGGCCAGGGTACGGGGGATCGGGGTGGCGGTCATCACCAGAATATCTGGGTTAGCCCCTTTTTTCTTAAGGATACCACGCTGCAGCACACCAAAACGGTGCTGCTCATCCACAATCCCTAAACCCAGACGACTGAACTCAACCTTGTCCTGAATCACGGCATGGGTGCCGATCACAATAGCTGCCCGTCCATCAGCCACCTGCTGCATCGCCTCTTTCTTGGCCTTGCCCCGCATGCCGGAGGTAAGTAGGACAACAGTGACACCCAATTGATCGCACCAATGGTGAATATTGTGCCAATGCTGTTCAGCCAGGATCTCGGTAGGTGCCATAATTGCCACTTGGTACTCATTTTCAACCGCCACCAGGGCAGCCATCAGCGCCACCAGGGTCTTGCCGCTGCCAACATCACCCTGCACCAGGCGATGCATCGGGTGGGGCGCCATCATATCAGCCTTGATCTCAGACAGCACCCGACGCTGGGCAGCCGTCATCTGAAACGGCAACAGCTTGACCAACTCTTTAGTATAGCGATGGGTAACCTGAAACGAGATCCCTTGTTCAAGAGCCACACCACGCTTTTTCAGAGCCAGCCCCAGTTCCCAGAAAAAGAACTCATCAAAGGCCAGAGAACGGTGGGCCAGAGTACGACCTTCGTTTAGATCGATCAGGGGCGCTTCTGAAGGTGGCAGATGCACCTGACCAAGCGCTTCCTGCAGCGGAAGATACTGATAATTACCCAACAGGGATTGTGGCAGGATATTTTCAAGATTAGGAAGAAAGGTATCAACAACCTGACGCATTACCCGCCGCATCCCCTTTTGATGCAGTCCTTCCGTTAAGGGATAGACCGGCACAATCCGACCAAAATTGACCGGATCAGCAGCCATCACAGCAGTAACATCTGCACCTTTTTCTAACCACTCAACATCCGGGTGATGCACCTCTGGTTTCCATCCAAAACTGGTCACTTCACCGGTAAAAACCCCCTGTTTACCAATCTGCCAGGTGCGTTTCATCCAGACACCATTGGCATGAAACCACTTCAGGATAATACTGCCACTCTCATCCTGCACCACAGCCTCAAAGACCTTACGCCCCCCTTTGGTGATGGCACTTTCAGCAGAAACAATTGTGCCTTGAAAGACCTGTGTCAACCGTGGTTTTAACTGTCTGATGGGGATAAGTTGACGACGGTCTTCATAACGGTGCGGCAGACAAAACAGGGCATCTTCAACCGTATGAATGCTGCGCTTGGCAAGCAGTTCAGCCAGCTTGGGGCCGACTCCTTTGATAAACTGAATACCGGTCTGCAGGTTTTTGCGCGCAATTGCCTGTTGTACTGAAATTTCAGGCGGTACCAATGTAACCAGTTTACGCAACAGCAAGCCTGTATCATTGGCTTCAATACCCACATGATCGCCAGGCTGAAGGCCAAGCCGTATCAGCTCCTCTGCAGGAATCAACAGTGAACCGGTATGATCAACCTGAAGTTTTGTCATAGCAGTAGGAGATATACCTGAAAAAGACAGAGAAGTCAGCCAACAGGATGTTCAAGCTGCTTTAAACAGTGTGTTACCACCTCACCCACCGTGATTTCCTGCATACAACGGGCATTATATGGACATGGCGGTGTGGTTCCAAAGGTGGTACAGGGCGAGCAGGGAAGATTTTTATTAATAACAGTATGCTGTTTACCCTGCGGAGCCCATTTGAGTGCGCGTCCTGGACCAAATAAAGCAACAGTCGGCACCCCCAGCCCTACAGCAATATGCAGCAGGCCAGAATCACCACTGACAAGCAGGGCAGAACGGGCAAGCACAGCAGCAGTCTCTGTAAGAGAGGTTTGTCCTGCCAAATTAAGACCAAATCCACCAGCAATGGCTTGAGCATCAGCCTGATCAACAGCTCCGCCAACCACAATAATTCCATATCCTTTTTGTATAAGTGCATTAGCCACAGCCCTGAACCGATCAGTCCCCCAACGACGTTCCGGGATAGAGGCACCGGGAAAGATGGCTACAAAAGGCTTGTCATTCAGCGCTGCAAGCAACTTTTCAGCAGATGCTGTTGAAGTTGTTGGAATGGTCAGGAATGGAATAGTGGATTCAGTCTGTTCTGACAAGCCGGTGAGTGGTTCAAGCAGGCGATTAAAATTACAAACTTCATACTCATCATGGGAATACGGTAAAGTGTGGGTAAACATGCGTCGGCGCTCATTGGTAGCAAAACCGATCTTTATCGGAGACCTGATCAGCCTGGCTACAACAGCCGAAAGGCGATGCCACTGTTCAGTGTCAATCACCACATCATATTTTTTTGATACTGCCTGCCGGAACTCAGCAGGTTTGTCGTAGCAGTAGAGTTGATCCACATCAGGGATTAAAGAGAAGACACCAGCATTACGGCGTTCAGCCAGAATGGTAATTTGAATATTGGGGTATTCATTTTTAAGGTAGTGTATTGCTGGGCCCAGCAAAGCCGCATCACCAATGCCGCCGGGGCGGATGAGAAGGATACAGGAAATATCCGATAATAGTTGTACCGCTGCTGGCGAGGCGAGCAATTTGACTGCTATCACTCCCACCAAAACATCAATCGATTTCATCAGGGGAATATTCATAAAACGGTTCACAGTGATTGCGTCAGCAACGTAACCGTTTTGCACACTCCAACGCAGGTAAGATTCATGGTCGAAACCGTGCGACATATTGTGTGATGTAGCCAAGCACTGACCAGCCAAACATTTTTCCCCAAAAATTAACCGTTGACAACAAACGGCAATACCCATGCCGTACCGCAGCCTGCCGAACCTCTCTATAACCTGCGGTTGCCTGCTGTCCACTCACTCCGCCAGACTCCATGATGGCCAGCACCTGTGGCACATAACGAATGACGATGCCATGGGACATCCAACGAAAAAACATCTCCGCATCCATAGCAATACGATAATTGGTATCAAACAGGCCATACTGTTCATATACCCTACGCCGAACAAAAGTGGCTGGATGATTAAATAGCACAAGCCGCCAGGGGTACCACCAGCGACCAGCTGGTTTTAGGCGTTTTAGGGTTCGACCACGATCCTGTAACAACACATCACCATGAAGCACCTCCACCTCAGGATGATCGGCAAAATACGTACGTACAAAAGCTAACGCATCAAGAGCCAGTTGATCATCTGCATTGATCAGGCCAACAATTTCCCCCGTTGATCTATTTATACCTTTATTAAAGGCATCGGAAATGCCATAATCTGGCTCGCTCACTAGTTGATCGACACAGGAACACTCTCTTACAATTGCTAGGGTAGAGTCAGTTGATCCACCATCAACAACCAGATATTCAATCCCCTCGCCCTGTTGTGCCGCCACACTTGAGAGAGTGCGACCAATTGTTGCAGCACCATTTTTGCAGACCGTAATTAGCGACAGGGTGGGTTTTGTTGTATGCACACTCTTCACTCCCTCATGGTTAATAACGCTTTCTCGAATAGCTTCGCTGATCGCTCAAGTGTATAGTCAGTCACATAATGAGCTGCTTCATCGGTAAGCTTCTTTGCAAGCTTTTCATCCGACATCAAGCGCAGTACATTATGCGCCAATGATTCAACATCATCAATTGGCGATACAAGAGCATTTTTTTCATTAACTGCATACTGAATGGCTTTAGTTGTCACCACTGGACAACCACAGGCAAAAGCCTCTAGAACCATTAATCCAAATCCTTCAAAACGAGATGGATATAAAAACAGGTCTGCGCTACTTAGGATTTGACGCATTTCTTTCTCTGCTACATAGCCAAAATTATGCACTGGACAGTCAAGTTCTCCAGCCATAAGCGGTTCCCCTACAGTCCATGCTTCAATACTATTACTTTTATCTCTGCTTACACTATTTAAAGTTTTAAGAGCCAAGTCAAATCCTTTGCGGTAATCACGACGCGAAAAAAATAAAACTACTTTTCCTTTTTTGGTGGCAAGAAGTGATTTATCAGGATCATTATAAAAAGTTTTTATGTTGATGCCATTCCTAACAACTACTGGTGAAATTCCAAATCGATCTACAAAAACAGTAGCCAACTCATCTGAAACAGAAATCACAGGTATTCTGAAATATGAGAGTCCCAGTGCATAGAGCCCGCGAATAAATAACTTTTGAAGAAAGTTTTGGTAAATATTTTCGTTATAGTCTTGTGCGAAATAGAAGACTTTATGCCCATTTTTAAGATAAAGTAGAAATGAAAGAGCAATAATATCTGCAACAATAATGTCTGCTTCAATTTTTCGAGTTAGCAAAGAAAGTATTGTGCCAAATTTGCCAAATATATTAAATCGCTCTAATGCAACGTTAGAGCTAAGCTCAAACACGGTGTCAACAACGTTCGACTTAATACTAACATCATGTCCCGCATCTGCCAGATAAGAGGCGTATTCAGCAACAATTTTGTCACCTCCCCGATTCAGGAAAGAATGCCTAACGAAAGCAATTCTCATCTAAGCATCTTCCCTTTCATGACCCATATATCCCCCACCCTACCATCACACTCCACCCTGCCCCCACAACCAGCAGCCAGGGATCACGCAACAATGATTCAGTTGGATCACCGCTCAAGCCGGTCTTCACTCTTAATATGTAACGCAGTAGTCCAAAACAACAGAGAGGCACAGTGTACAGTAAGGTGCGGTGTGACAAGGTATACATGGTATAGGTAACCAGCACGGCGCTACCGGTCATAAACAGAACGCCATCAAGAAAACCGGCTGGGTAGTGTGCTAACACTTTTCTATGCCCGTCTGCAGCGTCACAAAGCATCTGTTTTTCTGAAAGACGTTTACCGGCACTCAAGAAAAGAGCTAGCAGCAGTACAGATAAAAATAACCACTCTGACACACGAATACTGAAAACTTCACCGCCTGCCATGAGTCGAAACAGGAAACCAGTTGCAATACAAAACAGGTCAACTACAGGGATATTTTTAAGACAGCACGAATAGGCAACCGATACAGCCAGATAGGCCAGTACAAGTACCAAAAAGTTTTTACTGACAGATATACCGATGACAACAGCAGCTACCGTGAGCATGGCTGCCAGTGTTTTTGCAGTATTAACAGATACCTTACCAGACGCCAGCGGCCGTGCAGATTTCCGCGGATGGTTGAGGTCCGCCTCACGGTCCATCAAGTCGTTGATTAGGTATCCGGCGCTTGATGCCAGAGAAAAGACAACAAAAGGGATAGCCCCCTTAAGAGCCACCCCTTGTGTTAACAAAGTACCACCAAGAAACGGGGGGAAGAACAACATCAGGTTCTTCAGCCATTGGTGAGGACGAAGTAGTTGAAATAGTGGTGTCAAGGTCACAGCAAAACAGTCTTGGTTACTTCAGCTTCCAAAGTGATGATAACACCTATTTTACTAATTAAATCAGGCAGCTTAGTCTGTACAATATTCCAAATGACTTCATCATTGACTCCGAAGTATTCATGGGAAAGCACATTCCTAAAATCCTTCAACAAGCGCCAAGGAATATCATCATGTCTCTCTTTTATAACAGCAGATATACGACTGGCAGCCTCACCGATTATCTCAAGTTCTCTAATGGTTGCTGATCTTGTTTTTCTATCTGACGAAAAATCTTCCAAAGAAATTCCAGTAACAAAATCTGAAGCTGCTTCAGCAGACTCAAGAATATCGGCCAGAAATTGGAGATCAGTCCTCTCAGACATACATAATTTCTTTCGAAATATATGGTTTAAGTATTGGCTTAATGTTTGATTCAATGCCTAAATCAATCGGTTTTTGTAATGCATCTTCTAAGTAGTGAAGCAGACCGAAATAACCATCAACTGTGTTATTTTTCAGTTCTATAGCTATGTCAATATCAGAATCCTGCCGTTCTTCTCCGCGAGCATAACTGCCAAAAAGACCGATTTTGACCACGCCAAAACGATCTTTCATTTCCTGTTTATGGTCTTTTAAAAAAAGGAGAATATCATCTCTTTTCATTCAAGTTACCTCGTATGGGTACATCTACCACTCACTGTCCCGCTCTGAACTATCTCCACCATCAAAGTCATCGGATTCATCATCGTCCTCAAACTCTTCGGAGTTGAACAGGTCGTCTTCATCTTGATCACCATCGTTGCCCAGATGCCATACAGGGCGATCTTCAGGTTCTGCTGCTGCCTCAAAACGGGCCAGCATCTCAGGATCAGTGCAAAACCGGTCATCCTTAAAATGGCATTTTTGAAGTTCACAGAGATCAAAGAGCTGTATTTCACTACAGAGACGACGGGGGAGCTCCTTGACCTCTGTTTGATTTTCCAATAGTTCTTCCACGCTACTCACGCACAAACTCCGTTCAAAAATTCTGTGGCCTTTGCCACATCTTCCTTGCAGCCGATATAGACTGGCGCCCGTTGATCCAGTCCTTCAGGAGTCATATCCAGAATAGGCATACAGCCGTTGGTGGCTGCACCGCCAGCCTGTTCAATCAGGTAGGCCATGGGATTCAGTTCAAACAGAAGCCGCAGTTTGCCATTGGGGGAATCGGTAAGGGCCGGATACATGAAGATGCCTTTGCCCTTCATCAAAATCTGGTTGATGTCCGGCACAAAACCGCCTGAATAGCGCAGTTTTGAGCCTTTATCTTCCAGATAGCGGATATAGGCTTCATTTTCTGGAGTGTATTTTTTACGCAGACCACCCGGTGAATAGATATCACCAGAAGGCTTCATCTGAACTTTCTCGCGGGTCAGGGTAAACTCCATCAAATGGTTCATGGTAAACTCGTAAACCCCTTTACCCACTGAGTAGACCATTGATACCCGTGGACCATAGAGGATATACATGGCTCCAACCATATTACGTCCCGGTTGCAGCAGGTTATCCCCTTGGTAAATACCAATAATCGTTCCCACTGCCAGGTTCACATCCACCAGTGAAGAGCCATCCAGCGGATCATAGGCAACTGAGAACATCCCTAAAGGATTACTGGTTACCTGAAAGATTTCATCCATCTCTTCAGAAGCAATATTACAGACAACACCAGAGTACATCAGCCGCTTGCGCAGGATTCGATCAGACAGGACATCCAAAGCCAACTGTTCTTCACCATAGAGGTTAGAGGTACCGGCAACACCAAGATCACCGGTGCGAACGGCGTTGATCACATATTTGCTGGCCTCGGCAACCTCACACAAAAGATGTACCAGATTACCGCTGATATTCTGCTCACGCAAATGGCGACGAAAGTCGGTCTGAAATTTAGTGCTTCCGGGCTCTTTGCCCATAAGACAGTCCTCCTGAACAGGTAGTGTGCTAGATGTAGCTATAGATAGTACAGGATATGCCTGATTTCAAGGGGAATCAGGCGATAGCCAGTAATGAGGCAAGGTAGGTGATCAAACCATCCAGAACAAAGACTGAAAAAAGGCTGGTAATGACAGCCCTGGTTGCAGCCTGAGGAATCTCTGTCGCGCTGGTGCCAACCGTCATTCCGGCATTGCAACAGATAAGCGGTATAATCAGACCAAAGGCTATCCCTTTTGCCATTAATACAAGTACTTCACGCAGCCCAAGTGAGGCAACGATCCCCTGAATAAACTGATCATAGGGGATATGATGCCCAAACGATACAATCAGAAAACCACCAATAAATGAGGTTAAAACAAAGTAGATAGTGAGCAGCACAACCGCTGCTGTAACGCCGATAACTCGGGGCAATAGCAGGTACCGTTCAGGCGAAATTCCAAGCCGCTCCAATGCAGCGATTTCGCCGTTAATTTTCATGGCTCCCAGTTCAGTTGCAATGGCAGTACCGCTACGGGCAATGACAATCATAGCGGTCAGAAGCGGCCCTAACTCGAGAAACACAACCCACACCAGCACCTTACCGGTTAATGAGCCGTTTCCTCCACCAACCAGACCAATCACCTGGCTAACAATAACAGTCCCCAGGATAACAGCCACCAACACGATAATTTTAGCTGCCTCAAACCCGGTAAAATAGAGCTGTTTGAACAGAACTGTGCGGATAGCCGGATTAGTCAGAGAAGGCGTACTGACCAGAGATACAACGGTCTGTAGAATCAGCCTGGTTATGGTGATAAAGAACTGGCACCGACGGAGCACAAAGGCCCCTATCCGGTCTGGAAAAGGAATGCTCATTTCAGATGTCATAAACAGTGCCGTCACGTAGCAGCTCAACCTGCCTGATCCCTATCTGGGCTATTTCGCTCCTGATTTGTTCGTAATACTGAGGTTTGGGATGGGTGATAAGAATCCTTTTAGGCAGCTCGGAAATCTTTGCCAGTTCTTTTTCAAGCAATGAGCAGCAAAGATGCTGGGTTAAAAGCGCCAATGATTCCTGATTGTTGGGAAAGGATACCTCAACAATCAGGACATCAGCACCTGAAGCATAACGCCAGATCATATCAGTAGGGCCGGTGTCGCCGGTGTACACCAGACGCCGTCCAGCATGTTCAACACAATAGCCAACAGCAGGAACGGTATGATGCACTGGTATAGCAGTCAGGGTATACCGGTCAACGCAACTGGATACAGTATAATTTTCGCAAAGCGTGACAGGGGTCAGCGGCTCTATCGTATTAAAACGCAATACCGGCTCTTCCGGTGTAGGCAGACAGGTGAAATCAGGCCAGATCAGTCCGTTAAAAAGGTGGCTGCGCAGGGCATCAATCACCGATTGCGGGGCATATACATCAACCAGATGGCGCAGATTTTTCACAATGATATTGTCCGCCAAGGCAGGAATACTGCGGATATGATCCAAGTGCGCATGGGTGATAAATATATTTTTGATTAACCACTGTTCTTCTTCATTCAGAACAGATCCAATCGTTCCGGCATCAAGCAGAAGAGAATCATCAATCAGAAATGCGGGAGGCCTGAAGTCTGGAAACTCTGCTCCGGCACTTCCAAGTATACGCAGCTTCATTGCTTTACCTCCCTATACAGACTCAGATACTGCATTACAAAAACTGCTCTTTCAATTGCCGGATAATTTCAACCTGGCGGCTGTAAATAAACTGAGAAATGATTTTATCTGCGTCTTTATCCGGCTCAAAGCTGAATGTATGGATAAAAACAGTATCATCTTTAGCTGACTTTATCAGGGTAGCCGGCAGTGTCAATTCGTTGTTCTGAATACAAAATTGTATCAAGCCATTTTGTGGCATACCTGCCGGTGCTGCCTGTTGACTGTGGATAGCAACCCCGGAAACTGAAATATCGTCAGCACGACCGGATAATGACTGTATTCCGGCAGTGTAGGTAGCAGTCAAACTGCCTTCAGTGGTAACCCTGACAGCGTTACGCCGATCTGCACGGATAGAAGCATAGGCAAAGCGTCCCAACACAGCAAAGCAGTTCTTGACATTGACATATTCAACAAAACAATGAACTCCCAAACCTTGCGGAAACGAAGAGCAGGTAAGCAGAACCTGTTTTTGCAAACCAAGCACAACAGATTGTGCCTGATGTGCTGTCACCTCAATACTGTCAATCTCTATTGAATCAATTTTTGCAGCATAGCTGATCGGCACTTCATGATAGTAGTTCAACAGCTTAAGATCGTTTTTAAGACGCCCTGCCTTGATCTCTCGCAGGATATGCAGAATCGCTTCCAAATCCTGCTTGCCATCTTTAATGCTTACGATCTGGTACGTCTCTCGCACGATCCCCCCATGCTGCTTATCCAAGTGGTTGGCAAACCGGGCAGAAATGAGTCCCCCGTTGTCCAAGCTTCATTTTAACAATCAAACCCCCACATACCCTGCAGGGCTTCCCTTCTTGGCCATAGACAGCAACAGGAAAGGAGCCAGCCTCAAAGACACCATCAATATTGGCTCCTTTAGCAGCAACAGCCTGGGTCAATACACCATGTAGCGCATCATACAGACGAACCGTTTCTTGAGAGGAAAGAGCGGCTGTGACCCTTAGTGGATGTAACTGAGCACGGAATAGAATTTCATCAGCATAGATGTTACCAACGCCAGCCACAAAAGACTGATCCAGCAACAAAGGCTTCAACTGTCTTCTTGTGCTGCCTAATCGAGATAAAAAAGAGTCTTGTGACACCGACAACGCATCAGGCCCCAACCTGCTGGTTACCTCCGCTGGATCATCAAGTAACCAGACACGACCAAAAGCGCGTGGATCATCAAAGCGTAGCGCCAATCTCTGATCCAGCTTGAGTACAAATCTGGTATGACGCTCTACTGACTGTTGCTCTGGTACCAGAAACAGGCGTCCGGTCATACGCAGATGCAGTGCCAGCCATGTCAGCTTTTTTGACAGGGAATCCTGAAAACCAAAAAACAAATATTTACCATGTCGGAAAATATCGTAACAATGTAGACCTGTTACTGCGTGAATCAGGGAATCTGTCTCTCCATCAACCACTGAGTTACGCAAAATACAGACTTCACGAACCTGTCGCCCAATGAGCGAAGGACGGCTGGTGGTCAGGCACTGCAGGACAGACTCGACTTCCGGTAACTCTGGCATTATTTACTCTTGGCCGTATAGACACCATCCCAGTCTGCAGGCGGAGGTGTTGCAAGGTATTCATCACAACGGCAGCTGTAGAGCTTTGACGGGCCATCAGCATAATCCGCTGCAAGCTGGTTAAAGATTGTCTTGGCAGCAGCAAACTGTTGTGTACGATACTTTTCAAGTCCCTCTTCAAAGCGCGGCAACAGTTCAAGATTGCTGATCATTAACTCATACATCACAACAGGCAGATGCTTGCCCTTTACCCGGACACGGTCTACTTCACGGAACGTAAAACGGCCATCAGGTATTTGTTTGCGAGTATCTTCACTTACCAGTATGTGTGAGCCATAATATTTGTTCAGGCCTTCCAGCCGTGAAGCCAGATTCACCGAATCCCCGATTGCAGTGTAGTCAAAACGGATGTCAGCTCCCATATTACCCACAACCGCCGGTCCGGTGTTGATACCAACCCCGATATCCAGTGTGTGCATACCACGTTCGGTAAAACCAACGTTCAAACGTTTAAGCTCTTCCAGCATTTTTACGGCAGCCAGACAGGCATGTTCTGCATGCCCCGGGACATCCAGCGGGGCGTTAAAGATAGCCATAACAGCATCACCAATAAACTTGTCCAGGGTTCCCTTTTCTTCCAGCACAATCCTGGTCATTGGCGACAGATATTCGTTTAATAGCGTGACCAGCTCAGGAGGTGACAGGCTTTCAGAAACCGTCGTAAACCCACGTATATCAGAGAACAGGATCGAAATTTCACGTTGTTCTCCTCCCAACACCAGTTTGTCAGGATTTTTCTCTATCTCTCGTACCAGATCCGGTGAAACATAGTTGGAAAATGCCTTTTTAAGCTGTCGCCCTTTTTTCTCAACTACAAGATTACGCCATGACTCACTGCCCAGATAGGTCAGACCGAGTCCCAGCATCGGATAGATGATGGTCATATCCCGTAACCCTTGGGTGAAGCCAAAATAGTTAACAGCCAGGAACAGACCGCTTGTACCTGCAAACGCAGCCAAACCAGCAAAGGTACCTGGCATAAACGCAAGAATAATACCCAGCAGGATCGGCAGCAGCAGAATACAGAGTATTTCCTGCATCTGAGTAATACCATCATATTTGAGAAAGCGTCGTTCAAGGGCATTGGCAGCAACAGTGGCGTGTAGTTCAACACCGGGCTGGTATGCGTCAAAGGGGGTGGGACGGATATCGTAAATACCGATCTCGGTTGCCCCCACAAAAGCCATGGCACCTTTCAGTTCATCAGGTTTAAGCCGTTTCTTGATTACATCTGCTGCAGAAACTGTCCGGAAGGAACGGGCCGGGCCATAATAGTTCAGTGCCATAGCGCCATCTTCACGGGAGGGAATTCGTAGAGAGCCGATCTGCAAACCATCTATACCGTAGGACTTGACCTCCATCATAATGTCACTGCCCAGGTAGTGACGCAGGGCTTTCATCGCTAAAGATGGATAGACATCACCGTTGTACAACAAGAGTAACAGAGAACGGCGATACAGACCGTCACCATCAGGCCGTGCATTAAAAAATCCGAAATCCAGTGCCTTGGCACCTAATTGTGGAAGATTTGCATCAAGGTTTGCATATTGCGTCAGTGGAAGTGACTGGACCCCTTCAGCAACCTTCATTAACTTGACGGTTGCCTTTTCCATCTGTGCAATGGCAACAGGGTCTACTGTCTGATCTTCTTCACGAAAGAAGTACCCCATGACGACATTGCCTGCTTTGGCAATAGCGTTTGCCAAAGCTGCATCTGCAGCCGGATTTTGAGGTTCTGAAAAAACAATATCCAGGGCCGTTACTTTGACTCCATATGAAGCCAGATTTTCAATCAGACGACCGGTTACCTCACGTGACCAGGGCCACCGACCAATTTCCTTGATACTGGCATGGTCAATCGCCACCACCACCACATCTTTATCCGGCGTAATCGGCCCCCGCACACGGAAACGGGCATCCTTCATCCGGTAATCAAGCTGCTGTAAGGCCTGAGGAGCCTGACGATAAGCCATAAAGGTAATAAGCGCGGCAATCAGACCAAAGGCTAGAAAAGCAAGTCGTTTTTTCATACCTGGTATGCCTTACTTACCAATACCGTTCAGTAGCGTCTCGGCATTACTGCGATGAGTTCCCTGGGGATACATTTTCAAATACTGCTCAAAGCGTAGCTTGGCCTGCTCATTAAAGCCCATCTCAGCAAGTGTCTGGGCGGCATTAAAGAGTGCAAATTCTGCCTGGGGCAACTTGGGATATTCTTCCAAAACCAGCAAATATTCTGCCAGGGCAAGCTCTGGATTGGACAGGAACCGGGCATACACCGCCCCCCGCTCCATATGGGCGTCAGCCCGTACGGTTTCCACCTTGGTCAGATCCAGCGCAATCTGAAACACGTTCAGGGCATCCTGATACTTACCGCTGTCTGCCAGATAGTGACCATGATTGATATTCCAACGGGCACAGATATCGACAATTTTGCCGGAGTCAGTCCACTCTTTTGGGGGCTCTGCAGCGGTTACGCCATCAAAGATTCCTTTGGCCTCAGCCAAAGGCGTACCCTGATCAATTTTAACCGGTTCTGCTGGTGGTAGACCACGGGTATTCTGGACATAGGTTGCTGAGGTCAGAGGTTGCTGGGCTGATTTTCCATCTCCTGAAACCGCAACGGTTCCTTCATTTCCAAAGAAGACGTTGGCCTGTCCTTGCGACAGCATCAGGAACTCGGTGCCCTTGATTCCAGCTACAGCAGTACCGCTCTTAACCGTCATACCGCTCTGTTTGCCGCCAAATTTAACCACAGAGGCACGCAGCTTACCCTCAGCAAGATTAAAGGCGCCTTCCCGTTTGTTTTTAGTCAGCAGGAAACTGGTCACCTCAAACTCGGTGTTATTGGCCAGGGTAAACTTGCTTTTATCATTCAGGGTCAACTCAACCCAACCTTTTGGCCCGGTTTTGATCCAGGTGCCGGTGGCAACAGCAGTACCCTTGGACAGAGGGGTATAGGGCACACCGGCCTTAACCCGCATGTAGGCCTGACCAGTGAGACCAGTGATCTTTCCTACCGGAGCTGCAAACGCTAAAACCGGCATAATAACGATGCTAACAAGCAGGATAAACAACAGTTTTTTCATAATACACCTCCAGAAAGGTATCAGATGCCATTTGGTCTGAGAACCATAAACAGCTTGGTTTTCAGGGGATTGTACCAGTATTTCAGCATGAGTCAAACATTGACCTTGAAAATATACCGCAACAAGCACTTGAGTATCAGGCGGTATCTGTTATTCTAGCTTTATTCTGGTACACCATTGGATGTCCTACCCTATACTGGAGTACTAACCATGGATCACTCTCCAACGTCTGACATGAATCTGCTCAAACAACAGCTTGAGTACCGCAAACGGCTGATGGATAAGATCAACGAGATCCATTCAGCTGATAATCTCAATACTATACTGCTTCATATCAAAGACAGCATTGCAGCCCTGTTTACTGCCCAGCGGATCACCATCTATCTTGCTGATGCCAAACGAAACCTTTTGATATCAAAGGTTTTGTCCGGCTCTGAGATCAAACAGATCGTCGTGCCGATCTCCGATACAAGTCTGGCTGGCTACTGCGCTCTTTCAGGAACCGTACTGAATATCAGAGATGCCTATGACGAACATGAGCTGAGGATGATCAGCGCCAACCTGAAGTTTGACAACACCTGGGACCAAAAAACCGGCTTTATCACCAAACAGGTGCTGTGCGTACCGATGAAGTTTCAGCGTACGCTCATCGGTGTAATTCAGATTATTAACAAACAAAACAGCACTCCTTTTGACGATACTGACATCACCTATGCCCTGGAACTTGGGACCTCTCTATCGATTGCCATTCACAACATCTACCGCTTGCAGGTAACCACCAAGATCATTCGCCAGCGCAGCCGCTACAACTACCTGTTGGATCGCAACATTCTTGATGACAAATCAATTGAAAAAGCGTCTGTTCACCCTGATGTCTCAAAGTTTGGCCTGGATGCAGTTTTAATGCGTGAATATAAGGTGCCCCGCGAAGAGATGGCCAAGGCCTTGTCACTCTTCTTTGGCACAGAATTCATCAAATATGAACCTGCAGCTCCCACCATGGAAGAAGAACTGCTAAAGCGGATCAAGCCGGATCGTTTGATGAAAGAGTGGTGGGTACCGTATAAAATTGAGAATGGTGTTCTGTACATTATCATGGATGATCCCACAGATCTTGGTCGTCAGGATATGATCAAATTTATCTATCCAGAATACAAACGGATCAGTTATGTGGGGGCCTTCCGTGATGATATCCAGAGTTATATCGGCCTGTTCTACAACCGAGGGGCCTCCCTGTCATCAGGTGGAAGTATTGATGAACTGATCAACAAGCTGGATTCAACTGATGAACCAGAGATAGAGCAGGAATCATCAAAGGTTTCTGAACAGGATAGTGTGATTGTCCAGCTGGTCAATAAAATCATCATTGATGCGGTTCAGGCAAAGGTTTCCGACATCCATATTGAACCCTATCCTGGCAAGGAAGACGTAATTGTCCGTACCCGGATTGATGGACGTTGCAAGGTATACCAGCGGATTCCCTACAAGTACAAATATGCCATCCCGTCGCGGATCAAGATTATGTGCGGGTTGGATATCTCAGAGCGTCGCAAGCCCCAGGATGGTAAAATTGACTTCAAGAAGTTCGGACCGTTAAATGTTGAACTACGGGTAGCAACGGTCCCCACAGCAGGCCAGCTTGAAGATGTGGTCATGCGGGTACTGGCCTCAGGAGAGGCTGCCCTGCCCTATGACAAACTGGGTCTTACTGAACGCAACAACAAAGTCTTGCTTGAATGCATCAACCAGCCCTATGGGCTGGTACTGGTTGTTGGTCCTACCGGTTCCGGTAAAACCACCACTCTGCACTCAGCCATATCTGTCATCAACACACCTGAAACAAAGATCTGGACAGCAGAAGATCCGGTTGAAATCACCCAACGGGGCCTGCGTCAGGTCCAAGTTCATCCCAAGATAGGCTTCACCTTTGCGGCTGCCCTGCGCTCCTTTCTACGGGCTGACCCTGATGTGATCATGGTGGGCGAAATGAGGGATCAGGAAACCGCCGAGATTGGCATTGAATCATCGCTGACCGGCCATCTGGTCTTCTCCACCCTGCATACCAACTCTGCCCCAGAAACCGTAACCCGTTTGCTTGATATGGAGCTTGACCCATTCTCCTTCTCTGATGCCATTCTCTGTATCCTGGCCCAGCGTCTCTGCCGCCGCCTCTGTGACTGCAAACAGGAATACCAGCCAGACCGAAAAGAACTGGAAGATATAATTCTGGAGTATGGCGTGGAAGATTTTAAAAAAACCGGTATCAATCCAGCCACCATCAAGCTCCATAAGGCGGTTGGCTGTGCAAAATGTAGTGATTCCGGCTATAAAGGGCGGCTGGGTATCCATGAGCTACTAAAAGGCACTGATGAGATGAAGACCTTGATCAAACGTAAATCAGAGATTGAAGCGATACGTAAACAGGCTATCAATGACGGTATGACCACCCTGAAACAGGATGGTATCTTAAAGTGCTTTCAGGGGCTTACGGACCTTAAAGAGGTTCGCAAGGTCTGCATCAAATAATAACAAGGAGGTGATACGCTGATGGCAACCTGGAAATGTGCCTGCGGTTTCAGCAAAGAAGGGCGTTGTAAACCGCAAAAATGTGAAAAATGTGGAGAAAAAGGGAAATTTGCAAAGGTTGAATAAAGATGGCAATCAATGTTCAAGGGCTTATCGATATAAGCCCTTGAAAGCATTTCAAAATATCTCTCATAAGAAACCCGGCAAAAGTTACTGTTCCTCCCTGTACTGCCAAATTTCTAATCACCTATACCCAATTATTAATCACAATTAATTCATTGAGTTAGATATATTTTTTAACTGCTTTTTCCTGTTTGACACATCCTCTGTAATGTGTAAACTCACGCATCGGTTATACGGGATGAAGACACACAAAACTGCCAGCGCCTATATGGCAACAAGCCTGTAACTCACCCTACTGATTTTAAATTACCCAAAATACACTTCAGGTTTAGATAGATATTTTGGCAGATATCTTAAAGAGATCAATTACGTTACAAGCATCTAAGCACACACATCATCACAAATCATAGGGAGCCAAATCTGATGAAAAATCTTATCAACCTTGATCAGGCCAGTGAACTTGCACCAGGGGTCTATTGGGTAGGTGCAGGCACCAAAACTTTTCTAAGCCGAAACAGTTTTTTGCGTATTTTCAAAGGCAATGGTACTACAGGAACGCTTCTGATAGACCCAGGCCCAACCAATGATCTGGACAGCCTGTCCCAAAAGGTATCAGCCGTATTACCCGGTGGCTTGGCCAAGATAAATCTAGCCTTTATCAATCACCAAGACCCTGACGTACTTGGGGTGTTGCCGATGCTGACCAAGCTGAATCAGAACCTCACGGTTATAGCCACCGAAGACACATGGCGTCTGGCAAATCTGAACGGCATGTCACAAACCCCTTTCCGGGCGGTTGACAAGGTTCAGGGACAGCGGGTGGTACTTCCCACAGGACACAAGCTTCAATTCATTCCTACCCCATTCTGCCACTTCCGTGGGGCATGTATGATCTATGACCTCGAATCCCGCATTCTGTTCACCGGTGATTTGTTCGGCGGCATTGCCGCATCAGGCCTGCATGCCACAGAAGCCAATTGGGCAGGTATCAAGGCATTTCATCAGCTGTATATGCCTAGTAATGAAGCAATCAGGATGGCCATAAAGAAGATCCGTGCACTTGAGCCTGCACCACTTGCTTTGATGCCGCAGCATGGGGGATTGATCAAGGGAGAACTAATTGAGCTCTTTATGAATAGAATGGAAGAGTTGCAGGTAGGGCTTGATATCATCTCATCACTCAGTGAAAAAATGCCTGCCCTGATTGCCGGACTGAATGAGATTATGAGTGAGGTCAGAGAGGTCCTTGGATCAGATGAAGTCCATAGAATCATGGGATTCTTCAAGCCTGATGGCACCTATCCAGCAATGTTTACCCTGGGAGATGATGAACAGGTCAAGGATATCAAAGGTGAGCCGGTTGAGGCAGTTGAGGCGCTGTTACGTATTTTCCTTAAATTTTCCACTGAAAAGCAGAAGGAACTTCTTTGCCCTAAAATCCTGCAGATCCTGTTACAACGGGGGCTGCCACCCTTTGATTTCTTGCTTACCAGAGATGATCAGCCAATGGACCTAAGCATAGAGTAGATTATTTCTGTTCTGTTCCTGCACCACAGTATTTACACGCATTCAGCTTCCAGGGATACACACCACCGCACGAAGGACATTTGCGGAAATATCCGGGGATCTCAGCCGTCGGCTTTTGAAACCAAATAATTAAAACAAAAAACGGAAATGGCGCTGACAAGAGTCCCCATAGCAGGGGGCTCTTCCCTCTGGTGTGGGCCAGCCAGCCCCCCAAAACCCCTGGCATCCCGAAAAATGCAATCACAAAAAGATATTCTGAAAACCCCATAGTAAGCCTCCTGCCCCCTGGAGTAGAACTCCTGGAAATATGAAACCAATTAGAAAACAGTCACTGCTGCATAGGCTACTACCTGGTTATAATCACCTGACACCTCACCGCTGGTTGTATAATCCACCAATTCTGCACTGGTGGCCCCAAGTGCCTTGGCTGCCACCAGCAAGACTGCGGCTGGAACTACCCCGCACATGGTAATCCGGTTATTGCGACAGACCTGCACAAGGCCTTGAGGATCAAGAGCCAAGGCACGTTCAAGAGCCAGACCATCTTTTTGTTTAGCACTTTCCGCAGACTCATAATGGGTCATGTCAGAACTGGCCAGAATCAGCACCGGCTCTCCAAATTCTCTGATGGCAGCTGCAATACCGCTTCCCACAAGCTCGCAACCGGCATAATCACCAAAAGCAAGGCAGAGCGGCACAATAGTGACATCAGGACGCAGATACTGCAGAAACGGCACCTGTACTTCAAGCGAATGTTCACGAAGGTGAGCAGCAGCATCTTCCTGAATGGCTGGTACCTGCTGTTGAATCAAGCCAGCCAATCGTTTTTCAATCGGCACTATTCCTAAGGGTGTTTGCCAGCCATCTTCTGGTGAAAGAGCGGTCAGACTGCCAACACCGTGATGGTTGGGGCCAAGAATGATGATGGTGCGTGGTATGGCAATGCCATCCAGCAGCTTTCCTGCTGTGCTGCCGGAATAGATATACCCGGCATGGGGTGATATCACACCAATGACATGTTGTTTGATACTGCTCTCTGGGACAAGCTGCTGCAGCTCCCTACGTAACGCCTGTTCAGTGCCAGGATAGAACTGACCTGCTACTGCCGGTTGACGGATCATGGCTCTCCTCTCTGCTCTCCCCCCAGAGGCAACTCTTCCTGAACCTCAAAGATTGGTACTTCATCCAGAGACTGGATCTCACGCAGGGTGGGAAGCCCCTTCAGATCCTTCAGGTTAAAGACTTCAAGAAATTCACGCGTGGTGCCGTAGATGATTGGTCTGCCAGGAATATCCTTTTTCCCCAGTATCTTAACCAGCTTTTTCTCAAGTAAGGTTTTAAGTACAGCACCGGTATCAACACCTCGTAGATATTCAATCTCCTGCCGGGTTATCGGCTGACGGTAGGCTACGATGGCAAGGGTTTCAAGGGCAGATTGAGAAAAACGGGCTGGTCTGCCTTTCACCATCCGTGAAAGATAGGGCATTAACTCTGGTACGGTACGCAGTTGCCAGCCTCCAGCAACCTCCACCAGATGCACGCCCGCACCGCGCTGTTCATAATCATCCCGCAGTTCCTGTACTGCCAGCCGAACCGAGGCACGCTCATAATCAGGTAATAGCTCAGTTAAGCGGTCTAATGTCATTGGACCGTCAGAAACGAACAGTAACCCTTCAATTATGGCATTAAGCGAAGGGAAGTGCATCTGAAGCTCCATCATTGTCAGTTGCTGCTACTGACGGGAAGATATGGATAGTTCCATAACGACTGTTTTGTATTACTTTCAGTAATTTAATTCTGCATAGCTCAAGTAGCGCTAAAAAAGTAACGATCATACGCTCCCTGCTCATATCATCCAGAAACAGAGACTCAAACTCCATTGATGCATGGCCGTCCAATCGGGAAAGGATCTCATTGATGGCATCAGCAATACTTAAGGTATCCTGCCCGGCCACTTCATGGGCACGGGCTGTAGGTATTCTGGCTAACAGCTGATTAAAGGCTTCTGATAGTTCAAATAGATCCAGTTCAAGTGGACCATCATCAGCTGTTACAAAACCTTCCAGACAGCAACCATCAGCACAGGGCCGGGCAAAAACCTCACGTCCAAGCAGCTCCCGCGCTCCCAACTCCAATCCTGCATCACGGTAACGCTGATACTCTATCAGGCGACGCACCAGCTCTGCCCGTGGATCTTCCTGCTCCTCCCCCTCTCCTTCTTCGGGTTCAGGCAACGGCAGAAGCATGCGCGACTTGATCTGGAGCAGGGTTGAAGCCATGACCAGAAAATCACCGGCAAGGTCAAGGTTCAGCTCTTTCATCAATTTGAGATAATCAAGATACTGGCGGGTAATCAGGGAGATCGGGATGTCATAGATATCCACCTCATTCTTGCGAATCAGGTGAAGCAGCAGATCAAGGGGGCCTTCAAAGGCATCCAGCTTGATGCTGTAGCCCTGATCAGCCCCCTCGAAAAGTGATGTTGGTATTGTCTCAGCCGCTTGCGGCATGGTTATACCCGTAATGCAGCCCGCACTTCAAGCATGGTCTCGCTGGCAACCTTGGCTGCCTTACGGCTACCTTCTGCCAATAGATCATCCACAAAAGAGGCATCCTGGGCGATCTCTTCACGACGTGCCCTGCAGGGTGCCAGACGCTCGTTAAGGCACTGGGTCAGAATCTTCTTACAGTCAACACAGCCAATTTCAGCCTTTTTGCAGGCCGGAATGATCTCATCCAGTTTATTCTGCGGGACATATATCCGGTGCAGGTTAAACGCCACGCACTGTTCAGGATCGCCTGGATCAGCACGGCGGATACGCTGGGTGTCAGTAACCATCCCTTTGATCTTGGCAGCGGTTTCCTCAGCCGTCTCCGACAGGTAGATCGAGTTATTGTAGGATTTACTCATCTTACGACCATCAAGACCAAGCAGCTTGGGGGTTTCAGTCAGCAGCGCCTCTGGTTCAGGAAAGACCTGACAGTTATAGAGATGATTAAAGCGCCGAGCGATCTCACGGGTGATTTCCAAATGGGGCAGCTGATCATGTCCGACCGGCACGCGGGTGGATTTATAAAGGATGATATCAGCAGCCATCAGAACCGGGTATCCCAGGAAGCCAAAAGTTGAAAGATCGCGCTGTTCGATGTTATCCAGCATCTCTTTGTAGGTCGGGTTGCGCTCAAGCCAGGAAACCGGGGTAATCATTCCTAGGATAAGATTCAACTCAGCATGTTGCGCAACCTGACTCTGCTCAAAAATTATGCATTTATTCGGATCAAGGCCAAAAGCGATCCAGTCCAGCACCATTTCACGGGCAGAACCTTTAATGCCTGAGGTCTCGGCATACTCTGTAGTAAGCGAGTGCCAGTCAGCAACAAAGAAGAAGCAGTCAAACTGTTCCTGAATCTTGATCCAGTTTTCCAGTACGCCATGATAATGACCGATATGAAGACGTCCCGTAGGACGCATACCACTGACAACACGTTGTTTTTGCATCATTAAAATATCCTTGTTGGAATTTTACATAATTCTGAAGGCATGACCGCTTAATGTCTGTGTACCGATTAAAAGGTGTGTAAAAAAATCAATTAAAGGGCGCAAAACAAATGAAAAGACAGGTGTAAAAAAGACCAGTACAATAATGATAATCATACCATATGGTTCAATCCTGCCTAGCACCATAGCCTGACGATATGGCAGAAGCCCCATCAGAACACGACCACCGTCCAACGGCGGTATCGGAATCATATTGAAAAATGCCAGCAGCAGATTGATATAGACAGAAAAAGTTGCCATGTAGCCCAGTGGTTGTAATATAAAATTGAGACCAGCGCTACCAGGGGGTGCCAGCATGATCAGGCGTAATAGGGCTGCCGATGCTAGCGCCAGCAGCAGGTTAGTCACTGGCCCGGCAATTGAGACCCAAACCATATCCTTCTTGGGATTGCGCAGATTTTCAATCACCACCGGTACCGGCTTGGCCCAGCCGATGCCAACGATTACCAGCATCAGGGTGCCAAATATATCAATATGTTTAAGCGGGTTAAGGGTCAGTCGTCCCAACATGCGGGCAGTAGGATCACCATAGCGCCAGGCAACGTAGCCGTGGGCAACCTCATGGCAGGTAATGGCCAGTAAGCCGGGAACCAGCATTATTGAAAGCTTGAACAGAATATTCTCAATCATTATTTTTTTCCTGTCATTAGTAAAGCATTCCTTCTAACAGATGCTACAGGTTAAGTCAATCAAGCCCCGGTATTGATAAAAAAAGGGCGGGATTGCTCCCGCCCTTCTGGACACCAGACACACAACGTTGATTAGATGTCGTAGTACAGAGCGAACTCAAGTGGAACCGGACGCATACGAACCGGGTTAACTTCAGCTTCCATCTTGTACTCAATCCACTTCTCAATAACGTCTGAGGTAAAAACGTCACCTTTCAGCAGGAACTCATGGTCAGCCTCAAGGCACTTGAGGGCTTCATCAAGGCTACCAGGAGCAGATGGAATGTCTTTCAATTCTTCAGGAGACAGACCGTAGATATCTTTATCAAGTGGCTGACCTGGATCAATCTTGTTCTCAATACCATCCAGACCTGCCATCAGCATGGCTGCAAAGGCAAGATAGCCGTTGCAGGAGGGATCAGGAGTACGATATTCAACCCGCTTTGCCTTGGGGTTGGTGGACATCATAGGAATACGCAGTGAAGCTGAACGGTTGCGGCTGGAGTAAGCCATGTTCACAGGAGCTTCAAAGCCAGGCACCAGACGCTTGTAGGAGTTGGTGGTCGGATTGGTAATGGCGCAGAGGGCCTTGGCGTGCTTAATGATACCGCCGATGTACCAGAGAGCCATCTGGGACAGTCCACCGTATTTATCGCCGGCAAACAGGTTCTGGCCATCTTTCCAGATGGATTGGTGGCAGTGCATACCGGAACCGTTATCACCATACAGTGGCTTGGGCATAAAGGTTACGGTCTTACCGTTACGATACGCAACGTTCTTTATAACATACTTAAACCATTGAAGCTGATCAGCCATATCAACCAGTGAAGAGAAACGCATATCGATCTCAGCCTGGCCGCCGGTGGCAACTTCGTGGTGCTGACACTCAACCCGGATACCAACTTTCTGCAGCTCCTGAACCATTTCGTTCCGCAGATCATTCTGGGAATCAACCGGTGAACAAGGGAAGTATCCTTCCTTGTGGCGTGGCTTGTAACCAAGGTTAGGGAACTCTTCACGGCCAGTGTTCCAAGCGCCTTCCACAGAGTCAACCATATAGAAAGCCTGGTTGGAAGTTGAATCATAACGAACTTCATCAAAGATAAAGAATTCTGCTTCAGGGCCAAAAAAAGCAGTGTCACCAATACCGGTAGACTTCAGGTAAGCCTCTGCCTTGCGGGCTATGTTACGCGGATCGCGGGTGTAATCTTCCTTGGTAATCGGATCAAAAATATTACAGATCAAAGAAAGAGTTGGCACAGCAATAAATGGATCCATTTTAGCCGAGGTTGGATCCGGCAGCAAGATCATATCGGAGGCATGAATCGGTTGCCAGCCACGGATTGAGGAGCCATCAAAGCCTTGACCTTCCTCAAAAGTATCCTCATCAAACTCGGTAATAGGCACAGAGACATGCTGCCACGTACCCACAAAATCCATAAACTTGTAATCAACCATTAATGCGCCATTTTCTTTGGCAAATTCAACTACCTGCTTCGGTGTCATTAAACTTCTCCTTTCGCTTGAATAAATAATCTACAGCGCATCTTCTCCGGTTTCACCGGTCCTGATTCTTACAACAGCCTCAACCGGTGTCACAAAAATCTTACCATCACCTATCCTGCCAGTTTTTGCCGCTTTTTCAATAGCTTCGACTACTTTTGGAAGGATAGCGTCACTGACAATGATCTCAAGTTTAATCTTTGGGATAAAGTCAACAACGTACTCAGCTCCACGGTAAAGTTCGGTGTGGCCTTTCTGACGCCCAAACCCCTTTACCTCGCTAATGGTAATCCCCTGAATACCTATCTCGTTCAGTGCCTCTTTAACTTCATCCAGCTTGAACGGCTTGATGATTGCTTCTACTTTTTTCACAGTCATCCTCCCTTCTCAGCAGTTAATTCTCATCTAACTTTTTATGATTATGCAAGCACATTGCCAAATCAGACCAATTAGATAAGTACCTATAATTATATATTTACAGTAGACATGTAAGGCCAGGACAATCGAATATCAGCACACAAAATAGGCACAAAATCAGCTATCAGCCCAATATTTGTGCATTTTGTTTTTAGGGGTGGTCAGGATGCCAACTCTTTAAGCTCTCTAATGATCTCGACCTGTCTCTGATTTATATAATAGGCAAGCGCTTGTTGAGAGTGGCGATCAGGATGAAACTCAAGAATACACGTATAATCAGGGGCTGAGCCTAAAAGACGGGTAATTGTACAAGCAGCACCTATTTCTCGTAAAGAGGCGTCTTCGTGCGCTTCTAACTTTAGGATGAGGTTCACTTCTTTACCAGGCTCAATACCAGCGGGGTCAGATACTTGCAGGGCAACACCACCAAGTGAAATATCACGTACCGATGCAGGAATAATATCATTGTCCAAATATATATCGACATCAGCACGACGGCCATCAAGACAAACACGGACAAAACGACGCAGATCAGAACGGATTTGGGCGTAATGAAAACGGGTAAGAATAGCCTTTTTACGAGCTGTGTTTACGTAAAAGACTTCGCCAACAAGATCATCAGACACAGGACTTTTTGCATGGGCTCTGATGAGCACTTTTTTTTCAAGAGCGATTACTTTGGCCTGATATTCATGAATTTCAAATTCAGCCATTTCATTTTCAACAGAAATCAGGCGAGCATCGTATGAAACAGGAATCTCTTTATAGTAATTTAAAAAAGAAAAAGTCTGCCCAATCATCCCCTTGAGGAACTGTATGATAACAAGTCCATCCTCATGTTCGGTGCCACGAATTACCTTGTCATAATAGGTAAAAAACACTCAGTATATCCTTGAAAACGAAATTGATTGGTGAGCATGTTGGAATTGCTTTGTAATTGGGAAAGCAGTATAAATACAAACGATTGATTTTTTAACATGAAAAGCGTAGCCATCACAAGCACGAATACCGATAACGATGCGGATGCCCATGAATTGCCCTAGTTTCAGACTTTTTATCCTGGCCTGCCTGTTGTTGTGTGCAGTCACAGATGTACTGCCTCTTAAAATTGCGCAGGCAGATATCTATCGCTTTGTCACTATCGATGGAGTCGAAAGCTTTACTGACAGCCCTTTGCAAAAAGATGCTCAGGTTGTGATGAGAGAAACGGCAAAAGGCACCCGTAAAAAGACTGCTCGCGCTATTTCTAATGAATCGACCAAAACCCCAGCCCCCTCCTTAAAAGAGATTATTGAAAAAACAGTCCAGTCTCAAATTGCCCCCGAACAAAACCGTATGGATACTGTTGAGGCATTATTGCCGGTGAATGGAACTATCACCTCAGGGGTTGGAGTCAGAGTTGACCCCATAGATGGCCAGTTACGTCACCATAATGGTATTGATATTGCCGTACCTGTAGGTACTCCGGTTCATACTGTAGCTGCAGGAGCCGTTGTATATGCAGGGCTAAGATCTGGATACGGCTGGACGGTGCTGATTGAGCATGATAATGGCATGGTTACGCTCTACGGGCACAACAGTAAACTAACGGTTGAACAGGGACAGATTGTTAAAAAAGGAGAGGTCATCGCCCTTGCCGGTAGCACCGGTCGCTCTACCGGCCCCCATGTTCACTTTGAGGCCTGGCAATCGGGTAACAACATTACCGCAGCATTTATGCCCGGAAGCAACATAAAGATTGCTTCAAATGGTCACTCTTATCGACAACACTCCCGTTTCCGTAAAGAAGTTTTATCTGATGGGTCAATGCTGATTACCAACATCCCCACTTCAATCCCTTGATGCAACAGCAACTTGAACATTACATACAACTGCTGATTGACGAGCAGAGTGTTAAGAGCTGCAGCATTGCCATCTGCAGTCTGAACGACGCAGTCAGTAAGTCAGGCAATCAAAAATATGCCCTGCTGGCAGAACAGATTTTACAAAGACTCAACTGCGCAGCTATCATCATTGCAGAACCATTGCATTCATTACCCATGCTTCTGTTGCGTCGAGCAGCAGTTGATACAGATTGCATTGTGCCCAGGGATTCAGAATCCCGCTCTTCATTACACGACATTCCCCTTATTCGGAAAACTCAAGATCAATTACTGCTTTTAAAATTAATTTGTAAGGCATTGCGTAAAAGGAAAGGCTGCATTGTTGAAGGGATTGGTATCATCAGCCAAGGAGCTCTTACTGTTGAACAGGCGTATATAGCGTGGTCATCGTTGTTACATGCAACAACGATTAAATATTTCGAAGATCTACTTACAGCAGGTCCTCTTTTGCCGGAAGAGAGCGATGCCATAGAACTGTATAAAAACAATCAGTTAAAGTCACTTACAATTGACAGGCAGGCTTTTTGTTCCATAACGCCCTCAACTCTTCAAGATATTATTTCGGAAATGAGTCTTACGGGACAGAAAACCGTTGAGCTTGGACTGGTTGACTCATTTTTTGGAAATATTTCTTATGCAGTAAACAATATACTTTATATTTCCCAGACCTCTGCACGACTTGACCAACTAAGTACCCAGATAGACGCAGTTCCTTTTGATGGATCATCCACAGCAGGTATCACAGCATCCAGCGAACTGCCCGCCCACCGGGCTATTATGCTTGCAACCAAGTGCAAGGCAATACTTCACGGACATCCCCGATTCCCGGTCATCATGAGCTTCTTTGCCAGTTCTGATACTGCTGACGCTTTTGATTTACTGGGGTCCCTACCTGTTGTGGGTGGAGAGGGTGGCGTTGGCGGCTTAGCCGAGAGTCTGCCCAAGGCATTCAGACTTTCTGATACTAAAGCTGTTATTGTACAGGGACACGGGGTTTTTGTGATAAGCCATACCGGCTTTGGTGAAGCATTGTCCATGCTGGCTGATGTGGAACTGTTTTGCAGGGATCTCTTTTTTGACAGACTTTATAAACGCTATAAGATCTAGTTAGTTAAACACCAAGAGGGCACGGTATGGACCGTGCCCTCTTGGTGTTTAACATTAGTACAGCGGAAAACTAGCAGCCTGCAGTTTTGCGGAACAGCCTGCTCTCTTTGTTAGCGTCATCATACTTTACACGAACTTCGTCGCCAACAACAATACGCTTATCCTTCAGCTTGTCCACGGTCAGTTGGTCTTTAACAATAACCTGAACTTTAACACCTTTGCTGTCTTTGAGGGTTACAGTTGCAACAGCGTCTTGAATCTCAACCTTCTCAACTGTACCAGTAATCTTCTGCTCTGCAGCAAAAGCCAAGGAAGAAACAGACAGAAAAGCAGCCATCAGTACAACAGATACCATTTTTTTCATTGTTACATACTCCTTTGTGGGATAAGAATAGACTTTATTAATAATATTCATTTATTGAAGTTTTCGCAAGTCTTTTCGTAAGTTAATCAATATCAACGAACTGACACACCCAGTTTTCCCGTCAGAGAACTGATAATCTTCTGGTGAACCTGTTGAACTTCGTCGTCAGTCATAGTCCTGTCAGCGGCTCGATAGCGTAATCGCAACGCAATACTTTTATGACCTTCAGGAACACGGTCACCCTGATACAGGTCAAAGATAGTAACCTCTTCCAACTCCTTTTGCTTCGCACCAGTCACACAATCAATAAGCTGGACAGAAGCGAGATCAAGAGGGACCAATAAGGCAAGATCCCTAACACTATCCGGGAAGCGTGAAGGAGGTACTATTGTCTTGCGTGTACCAGAAAGACGTACCAACTCTTCGAAGTTCAGTTCAAAATAATAAACAGATCGCTCAATTTCATAGCTTTTCACTACATCTGGATGGATTTCACCAATAGTGCCGATAGTCGTGTTGCCAACCACAATACGGCAGCATTTACCTGGATGGTAAAATGGTTCCGGCTCATCAGACAGCCACCTGACACCTCTAAGCTGTAACAGATCAAACAGGTTCTCCACAATCCCCTTGGCATCATAAAAATCTGTAATGAGCCCTTGTTGACACCAGCTTTCCGTATCTCTGTTACCACTGATCAAACCGGCACAGTAAACAGGTTCATGGGGCATTTCCTGACCAGGAACCGGATGATAGACACGGCGCATTTCAAACAGACGCAAATCAAGGCTTCGAAAGCTCATATTACGTGAAGCGGTTTCCAAAAGCCCAGGCAGTAATGTAGTGCGCATGACAGCCTGCTCTGCTGCAAGTGGGTTACAGAGCTTGATACCGTTACGTCGTGGATCATCAGCCTTAAGGCTTATCCGATCAGCCGCATCTGTTGCAATGAAGCTGAAAGATACTATTTCATGCATCCCTTCAGCCACAAAATGGTCACGGACTGAACGTTGCAAACGCTGATGTAATGAAGGACGATCAGAAACAACCTGGGCCACCGGCATGGTTGCAACCACCTGATCAAAACCGTTCAGCCTGCAGATTTCTTCAATCAGGTCAATTTCGCGTTCAATATCAATCCGGTAGGAAGGGATCGTAATCTGAAAACTGCCATTGCTGACTGGTTGCACCTGAAACTCAAGATTGCGGAACAGTTCAGCCATTCCTTCGGCTGTCAGGGAAAGCCCCAGCATGGCATTGGCACGCTCTGGCCGAAAGGTTATGGATGTCTGTGCCTTTGGGGACGGGAAGTTATCAACCCTGCCGGTTGCAACATTGCCTCCTGCCAGCTGTGCCATAAGACTTGCAGCCCGATCCAGTGCCTTGGGTACCATATCCAGATCTGCGCCACGCTCAAAACGGTGGGATGATTCTGTATGCAGCCCCAGACGTTTACTGGACCGCCGGATGGTTGGTGGATCAAAGAAGGCACTCTCTAACAGAATGTCAGTGGTTGTCTCCGTAATTTCAGAGTTTTCGCCACCCATAATGCCTGCCAGGGCAACAGCCCGGTCACGATCACAGATCATCAAGTCTGTGGCTGTCAGAGTTCGCTCCAAACTATCAAGAGTACGGAACTTCTCACCCTCTCCTGCCCTGCGCACAATAATTTGACCACCAGCGACCTGAGTGTAATCAAAGGCATGCAACGGATGTCCCAGTTCAATCATGACCAGATTGGTAATATCCACCACATTATTGATTGAGCGGACGCCAACGGCATTTAAACGGTTAACCAGCCAGGCCGGTGAAGGAGCAATCTTGCAGCCAGATATAAAACGTGCAGCATACCGTGGGCATCCTGCTGCATCCTGAATAGCTACCGATATCTTACTGTCAACCGGCTCACCGTACTCAGGCACAACAATTGAAGGATACCGTACCCGCTTACCCAGTTTAGCAGCAATTTCACGAGCAATACCGATTACACTGAGACAGTCAGCACGGTTGGGAGTCAAGCCAATTTCAAAGATGGTGTCTTTAAGACCCATTGCCTCAAAAAAGGGGGTTCCAAGCGGCAGATCCCCGGAGAGAGTCATAATTCCAGCACTCTCATCTGCCAGATTCAATTCTTTTTCAGAGCAGAGCATTCCGCAGGATTCTTCACCACGGATCTTTGAGCGCTTGATCTTGAAATCACCCGGTAACACAGCACCGATCTGGGCCAGGGCAACCGTATCTCCCTGTTTGAAGTTCTGGGCGCCGCAGACAACAGAAAGTATCTCTTTACCATTATCGACCTTGCAGAGAGACAGCTTGTCAGCATTGGGATGCTGGTTCTTTTCAAGAACACGGGCCACCACAACCTCATCCATACCACCACCAAGCTGTTCCATACTTTCAACTTCAAGGCCAAGCATGGTCAACAGGTCTCCCAAATCAGCAGGAGACAGATCAAAATCGACGAACTCTTTCAGCCAGTTATACGTAACTTTCATGGTCTCACCGGACTAAAACTGTTTAAGGAATCTAATATCATTTTCAAAGAGCAGGCGCATATCGCTGATGCCATACTTCAGCATAGCAATCCGCTCTATCCCCATGCCAAAAGCGAATCCTGAAATAGTCTCAGGATCGTAGCCCACATGGCGGAACACCTCCGGGTCAACCATACCAGCTCCCAGAATCTCCAGCCAGCCGGTCTGCTTGCAGACACGACAACCGGAACCGCCACAGATCACGCAGGCGATATCTACTTCAGCTGAAGGCTCTGTAAACGGGAAAAAGCTGGGACGCAGCCTGACCCCGGTTTTCTGACCAAACAACTGATTAGTGAAGGTAGTAAGTATTCCCTTAAGGTCAGCAAAGGAAACCTGAGTATCCACCATAAGGCCTTCAATTTGATGAAACATCGGGGAGTGGGTTGCGTCAGAATCGCAACGATAGACCGCTCCCGGAGCAATGATCCGTACCGGTGGTTGCTGCTTTAGCATAGTACGAATCTGTACTGGTGAGGTGTGAGTCCGTAACAACATCTGATTTTCCACAAAAAAGGTATCCTGCATATCGCGGGCAGGATGTTCAGGAGGAAAATTCAATGCCTCAAAATTGTACCAGTCATGTTCGATCTCTGGCCCTTCAGCAACAGAGAAACCAAGACCGGCAAAGATCTCAGTGACTTCCTCTATCACCAGCGTAATCGGATGTTTGCTGCCTTGACGACGTCCACGACCAGGCAAGGTTACATCAATCCGTTCTGTGGCAAGACGCTTGGCAGTGGCCTCTTCGCGGGCACGGTTCATAGTCTGCTCAATCTGCGCCTCAACCTCATCCTTAACCGTGTTAACCAATTGACCGACTTTAGGCCGTTCATCCGCAGGTAGCGTCCCCAGCCCTTTCATCAGACCGGTTAACTCTCCCTTGCGCCCAAGATAACGAACTCTGACCTCATTCAGCATCTCTTCAGTTGTCGCTGCAGCAATGGCACTTAGCGCCTGTTGCCGCATCTGCTCAAGCTGTTCCCTCATATCGTTAGTCCCTTTAAGAAACTTTAAAATAAAGTAGAACGGAAAAAGGGAACAGGAGCACCTGACTCCCATCCCCTTTTGTCCACAAACAAACCAGCGTTACAGCTGTGCCTTGGCCACTGCCGAGATCTCGGCGAATCCTTTCGGATCGGTGATGGCGATATCAGCAAGGACCTTACGGTCAATCTGAACATCTGCCTTCTTGAGGCCAAAAATAAACTTGCTGTAAGAAAGGCCGTTCAGGCGGGATGCTGCGTTGATACGCATAATCCAGAGTGAACGGAAATCCCTTTTCTTGACGCGACGGTCACGGAAGGCATAGTTAAGCGCACGATCAACTGCCTCGGTTGCACTTCTAAATAGTTTACTCCGTGCGCCACGATATCCTTTGGCAAGCTTCAGAACCTTGTTGCGGCGTTGCCGCGACTTAAAACCACCTTTTGCTCTCGGCATCTTAATACTCCTTCAGGTTTTATTGCCCGATCCGCAAGGGGCCGCTCCTCGCGGTTCTGGGTCGAAACAGCAGATGCTGTTTCTAACTACATGTACGGAATCAAAGCACTGATATTTTTTTGATCCACAGCGGCAACGGTATTGCTCTGACGCAGATTACGCTTACGCTTGCTGCTCTTGTGGGTCAGGATATGGCTGGTAAATGCATGAGCGCACTTTACCTTGCCGGTACCGGTCTTTTTGAAACGCTTGGCAGCGCCACGGTTAGTTTTGATTTTAGGCATTGACTTGCTCCTTCTTAATAACGTTGTGAGTAATACTATCTAAAAATCAGTGTTTCTTAACTTTAGGGGCAACAATCATAAACAGCTGACGCCCGTCAACACGGGGAGCAGTCTCAATAACCGCAATATCAGCCAGTTCAGCTGCAAATTTCTCAATGACTGCGCGACCAATATCCTGATGGGTAATCTCGCGGCCACGGAATACCAGAGTTACCTTCGCCTTGTTTCCTTCTTCGAGGAAACGACGTACATGTTTTATCTTAAAATCAAGGTCATGATCATCGGTTTTAGGTCTGATTTTAACCTCTTTAACCTGCACATGAACCTGCTTTTTCTTGGCTTCCTGCTGCTTCTTGCTCACCTGATACTTAAATTTGCCGTAATCCATGATCCGGCAAACCGGTGGAGTTGCGGTAGGAGATACCTCAACCAGATCAAGCTGGCGTGCCTCAGCAGCCTCCAGCGCCTCACGCAGCGTAAGAATTCCTAATTGTTCTCCATCATGCGCAACAACACGTACTTCTGAAGCACGAATGGCATGATTAATGTTAACTGTTGCGGTTTTGGTGGGGGCAGCTATGGCGGCACCTCCTGGCAGAATGGCACTACTAACTTACTTGTAGGCCTTTGTTTCAGCTTCAACAAAAGCAATAAATGCATCCGGTTTCATGGCATGCAGGTTTTTACCGTCACGATAACGCGGTGTCACCGTTCCCTGCTCAACTTCCTTGTCACCAATCACCAACATGTACGGAATTTTCTGTAACTGGGCTTCACGAATCTTGAAATTAAGTTTTTCGTTCCGCAGATCTTCCTGCACACGAATCCCCGCACTCTTGAGCTGCTTGTACACCTCTTGAGCATAGGGGATCTGATTATCAGTGACCGTTAACACAACCGCCTGCACTGGTGCAAGCCACAACGGGAAATTACCGGCAAAATGTTCGATCAAGACGCCAATAAAGCGTTCAATTGAACCGAGGATAACCCGATGCACCATAACGGGGCGTTTCTTCTCTCCGTCACTGGCAACATAGGTCAGATCGAACCGCTCGGGCAGGGTAAAATCGCACTGGATAGTAGCACACTGCCACCGTCTGTCAAGACAATCACGCAGCTTGATATCAATCTTGGGGCCGTAGAAGGCTCCATCACCTTCATTAATCTCAAAATCACGACTGGTATCCTTCAGCGCACCAAGCAATGCACCGGTTGCACGCTCCCAATCTTCATCACTACCGATCGATTTTTCAGGGCGGGTTGAGAGTTCCATCTCATACTCAAACCCGAAGATCCCCATCACATCAGAGACAAACTTCAGGACACCTTTAATCTCGGCATCCAACTGTTCAGGTGTACAGAGGATATGAGCATCATCCTGGGTAAAGCAACGTACCCGTAGCAGGCCGTGAAGTACACCGGCACGCTCATGACGATGGACGGTTCCCAGCTCAAAATAACGCTGTGGCAGATCACGATAGCTGCGCAGTTGAGACTTATAAATCATCATGTGGGAGAGGCAGTTCATCGGCTTAACGCCATAACTCTGCTCATCCACCTCAGTAAAATACATATTCTCGCGATAGTTGTCGTAGTGGCCGGAACGCTGCCAGAGCTCTGTCTTCAGGATCTGCGGACCAACAACGATATCATAATCACGCTTCAGGTGTTCTTTGCGCTCAAAATCTTCCAGCAAGGTGCGCAGCATGGCTCCCTTGGGATGCCAGATAGCAAAACCAGCCCCGACCTCATCGCTAAACGAGAACAGATCAAGTTCGCGGCCCAGTTTGCGGTGGTCACGACGCTTGGCTTCTTCAAGGCGATGCAGATAGGCCTCTAGCTCTTTCTTATCCACAAAGGCAGTGCCATAGATCCGCTGCAGCATCCGGTTCTTTTCATCACCACGCCAGTAGGCACCGGCAATGGAAAGCAGCTTGAATGCCTTAAGCTTATTAGTATTCGGCACATGGGGCCCACGACAGAGATCAGAAAATTCACCCTGTGTATAAATTGAGACCGTCTCAGCGCCAATCCCCTCAATCAACTCTTTCTTGTACGGCTCACCCATCTGCTCAAAGAAGGCGATCGCTTCTGTAGCAGACATGACTTTACGGGTAAGCGACTGCCCGGCTGCTGCCAGCTCAGCCATCCGCTTTTCTATTTTTTCAAGATCTTCCGGTGTAAAGGGCGTAGCTACATCAAAATCATAGTAGAAGCCGTTTTCCACAGCCGGGCCAATGGTTACCTTGGCAGCAGGAAACAGCTCTTTCACGGCCTGCGCCATCAGGTGTGAGGTGGAGTGCCGGATGATCTCAAGTGCTTCA
>Ga0074197_1000664_pt1 | contig 38475 bp, 32 predicted proteins | sample EPASupsiteSAE305_FD_64526 | JGI IMG/M metagenome (GOLD analysis project Ga0074197, IMG submission 64526) | Bioremediated contaminated groundwater microbial communities from EPA Superfund site, New Mexico - SAE3-05 reassembly with SPADES | ecosystem: Environmental > Aquatic > Deep subsurface >...
ATGCCGTCCTCGCCCCGCTTTACGCGGAAGGCGGGCTCCATCACATGCACGGCGCGCACCGGACCTTTCGGAGCCTCCTGCGGCTTGAGCGCCTCTTCACGGGCGGTCTCATCCAGCAGGCGGACAATCTCGTCCAGCACCGGCACGGTGCCCTTGCCGGTGGCGGCTGACATGAGAAACACGTCGCAGTCGCGGTATTTTTTCTTCGCCGCGGCGAAAACCTTGTCCGCGCCCGGCAGGTCGGACTTGTTTACGATTATTATGCGGGGCTTCCGGGACAGTTCAGGGCTGAATTTGCGCAACTCGGCCGCGATGACCTTGACCGACTCGACGGGGCCGACATTGTCGAAACCGGCCGGGTCCACCAGATGGACAAGCACTTTGGTGCGTTCCAGGTGGCGGAGGAAAGTGTCGCCCAGACCGCGCCCCTCGTGCGCCCCTTCTATAAGGCCGGGGATGTCGGCGGCCACGAAGCTCTTGCGCTTGTGGTACACCATGCCGAGGTTGGGAATCAGGGTAGTGAAGGGATAGTCGGCTATTTTCGGGCGGGCGCTGGAAATCATGGAAAGGAAAGTGGACTTGCCCGCGTTAGGGAAGCCGACCAGCCCCACGTCGGCCAGAATCTTAAGTTCAAGGGAAAGGTCCAGAAATTCGCCGTGCTCGCCCTTCTCGGAAATTTTGGGCGCGTTATTGGCTTTGGTCCGGAAGGCCAGGTTGCCCCTGCCGCCGGCCCCGCCTTTAGCCATCAGGATTTTTGTGCCATGCACGCTCATGTCGGCGATGATTTCGCCGTTGCGGCGCACAATGGTCCCGCAGGGCACCTTGACGGTTATGTCCTTAGCGTCCCGTCCGGCCTTGTTGTAACTGGAGCCGTTCGAGCCGTCCAGCCCGGTTATGTGGGGATTATAGGAAAGCTCCAGAAGAGTGGTCAGGTTGCGGTCGGCCTGAAAATAGACGTCACCGCCCCTTCCGCCGTCGCCCCCGTTGGGGCCGCCGAAAGGAACGAATTTTTCGCGCCTGAAAGAGAGACACCCGTCCCCGCCGTCGCCGGCCTTGACGTAGACACGCACGGAGTCTATGAAATTCCCGGGACGCCTTGTTTCACCTGACATATTTCTCCTGAAAAACCGGCAGGCGGCATTCTCATGCCGCCCGCCTTAATCGGTTAGTAGCGAAGCTCAGGCCGCTTTGGCAGCGGTGGCCAGGGGATAGACAGAAATTTTCTGCTTGCCCTTGGAGGCCCACTCGAACTTGACTTCGCCGCTTATCTTCGCGAACAGCGTGTCGTCCCCGCCGCGGCCGACGTTGTTGCCGGGAAGGAACTTGGTGCCGCGCTGGCGGACGAGGATTTCGCCCGCGTTGACGGCCTGGCGGCCATAGCGCTTTACGCCGAGACGTTTGGCGTTACTGTCGCGACCGTTTACTGATGAGCCCTGCGATTTTGTTCCAGCCATATTTTACACCTTGCTTGGGAGTGGCGGCGCGAAAAGCGCCGCTGACTTCCTGAAAAGTTCGGAACTACCGTATATCCTTTATCTGGATTTCGGTAAGGTCCTGACGATGGCCCTGAGTCTTCTCGTAGGCTTTTTTGGGCCTGCGCTTGAAGACTATGACTTTGGGCGATCTGAGATGCCGGATGACCTTGGCAGTAACCGTTGCGGCAGGAAGCTTGGATGAGGCCGCCGCGGGAGCTTCGGCATTGCCGGAAGCCGACCACAGCGCTTTCATGGAGATCTCCTCTCCTTCTTTAACTTCGAGCTTCTCCACCTGCACAGTTTCGCCGGGAGTGACCCAGTATTGTTTTCCGCCGGTTTGAATTATAGCGTACATAGCAGATTTATTTTACCAACTTTGGCCTGTTTAAGGCAAATTCACCCCGGCCGGCAGGCTTTTTACAGCTAACCGGGCAGCTTGCGCCGCTACGTCAAGGGTTCTCGCGCCCCGCTTGGGGACGCAGTATCTATTATACACCATTTTCGGGCGTTTTTGCCAAATTCACCTTCAACACCCCCATCCCAGCGATAGATTCACCGACGGATATTTTATTTAATGTGCATATGGGAAACAAGGCACGCAACAGAGGAACAGCACCGCGGGAAGCGAGCACACGTCACCCCTCCGGCAAAACCCAGGAGGCCCGTGCCACGGCGGAAAATACCGTCCCCACTTCACTCACAGACTCCCGGGCGAGCCAGGCCGAATTCCTGCTGGGAGCGGGCAGATATGCCGAAGCTCTGGTCATGCTTGGGCACGAGGCACGATATGCGGTCCTGCGCGGCGTAGCCAAATTCAAGCTGGGCCAGGCTGAATTGGCATTGAAGGAGCTGCTTCCGGCATCCAGAGGAGAAGATTCCCATGAAGCCCGCCTGTGGCTGGCGCGCGCACTTACGGCAATGGGCTATGCAAAGAAAGGCAGCCGCATCGCCTCCGCCGTCGCGGCCGAAAGACCGGCTTTTCCCTGGAGCTACATAGTACAGGCGGAAGCCGAACTTGTTGGCAACGATTACAACGGCGCGATGACCTGCATACACCGGATGCGCCAGCATACGCCGAAGTCCTACAGAACTCTTTCCAGACAGCTTAAACTGGCCCCCCTGTCTCACAAGGAAAAAGGCGCATTGTTCATTCTGGAAGCGCTGCGCCGGACCGGAGGCAGATTCCACGCTGATGCGTTCCTGCCTCCGTCCACAGCCTTGCACCGTCAGCGCGAGCAGTCGTTGGACAAGCAGACAGAAGAAGCTGCCAGCTTATTCCACCTGGCCACGGAAAGCCAGGACGAGCTGCGGCTGGAGCAGGCGGCGGACTTGCACAGACGCTTCCTTCAACTTGCCACACCGCGCCAGCCCGTGGAGAACATCTTCGCCTCCCTTTTCTTCCTGGGCCGATACAGGGAAGCGTTCATCCTGCTGGCAGGGCAGCCTGGCGACAAACCACTGCACGGCAGTATTTTCTGGAGTCCCCTGGGCTTATTGGCCATGCGGGTGGAACCCGAATATTTTCATCGCAATATACGACTGCTGAAACGCACCAGCGTACCCGAGAACTGCGCCATACTGAAAGAATATTTTATCGCTATGTTCATGAACTTCCTGAATTCCAGCAAAGAATTAGCGGCCCTGGAAGGAAGACCGGAACTGAAAGAACGCAAATACCACGACATAAGCTGTTTCATCGCCAACCGCCATCTGCTTGACGGAAACTACGAGAATGCCATCAGGGCTTTCAACAAGCTCGGGAAAAGTTTGTCGAAAGACTGGGTTTATCTCTGCCGGTTGGCGGAGGCTTACATGTGCAAGAACCGGCAAACAGAGGCCTTCCTGCTTTTTGACCGCGCCTGCGCACTTAACCCGAATGAAGGCAAGACATGGAAAGGCGAAATGCTGCTTTTCACCGGCAAATATAAGGAAGCCCTGCCACTTTTCAATAACAACGCCCTTTATACCGCCACCTGGCGCGGCGCGACCAAATTGATGCTAGGCGATATCAAGGAAGCCATAAAGGACCTGAAATCAGAACTCGCGCGCAACAGTTCCGACGCGGAAGCCAAAGTGTGGCTTGCCAGGGCGTATATGGAAAATGGCACTATGCACCGCGCGCACGAACTTTGCAACGAACTGCTCGCGGCACAGCCACAACACTTTTGGGCCCACATGATACAAGCTTCGGCTTTTATCAGAACCGGCAACACCAGGAAAACAGAGACAAGCCTGGACGGGGCGAGAAAAGCCTTTCCCGATTTCTACGATTGGCTGAGAAAGGCTCTGGGCAGTCCGGAGCAGACGCGGAAAGGGATGGAAGAATTCATCTCCGGAACGCTGAAAATGGCCAAGGGCAACATGCGCTCCGAGTTATATATATTGCCAGTTACATTCCAAGGCTTCCGGCCGTCCGGTCCTCCATCCTCGCAATACTCAAAACTTGGCTAATGGCGCCTAAAATTTATATCCTGTGAAAGCTGAATCCAGCGGCGGGCTTCCCAAACGCCCGCCGTCTTTGCGGGGAGAACCACCGGATATGATGATAGCGAAAGCCGCCGCCACCGGACGCAGGCGCATACATCTTAACGCCAATCAGGAAAAGGTAATAAGGGACAAATATTTGCGGGACACCCCCACGCCGGAGGAATGGCTCGCCGGAGTGGCCCACAACATTGCCCTGTCGGAAATGCTCTTCTCGCAGGACGCAGAGAAATGGGGCGTTTTCGCGGGCGTGCGGAAGGCGGAATATCCCCCGCAGCAGCACGAGGGCGTGTTCACCGGGCGGATGCTGCTCCTCCACGAAGGGCTGCACGACACCATAGAGCGCGAAAGCAATTTCGCAAAAATGACGGCCAACCTGGAAATGGCGTACCAGCACTCCCCCGAAGCGAAACAGCTGGTGGATTTCTGGGCCGAGCATTTCTACAACCAGATGGCTTCCTTCGATTTTCTGCCCAATTCCCCCACGCTCATGAACGCGGGGCGGGAACTTCAGCAGCTTTCGGCCTGCTACGTCCTTCCCGTGCCGGACTCCATAGAAGGAATATCCCAGGCCCTGCACGCCCAGTCGCTCATACAGAAATCGGGCGGCGGGACGGGGTTCTCCTTCGGCCGCCTGCGCCCGAAAGGCGACATAGTAAAGAAGACCAAGGGCGTGGCGTCGGGCGCGCTCTCCTTCATGCAGATTTTCGACAAGATGACCGACGTGGTCAAGCAGGGCGGCACGCGGCGCGGCGCGAACATGGGCATACTGCCCTACTGGCATCCGGAAATAAAGGATTTCATAACAATGAAGTCCTCCTCGAGCTGCATGGAGAACTTCAACATCTCCGTGGCGCTGGATGGAAAATTCATGGCCGCCGTGCAGGAAAACGCGGACTACGACCTCGTCAATCCACACACGGGGAAACCCGTCGGCAAGCAAAACGCGCGGGAAATATTCGACATGCTGGCCGATTCCGCGTGGAAGACCGGCGACCCCGGGGTCATTTTCCTAGACAGGATAAACAACACCGGCTCCAACCCGACGCCGGGACTCGGCCACATAGAATCCACAAACCCCTGCGGCGAGCAGCCCCTCCTGCCCTGGGAGCCGTGCAACCTCGGCTCGATAAACCTCTCCCATTTCGTCAAGGGCGACATCGGCAAGGCCAAGCTGGACTACGAGGGGCTTGAGCGGGCAGTCGGCATCGCCATACGCTTCCTCGACAATGTCATCGAGATAAACAACTACCCCCTGCCGGAAATCGAGCGCATGGCGAAAGGCAACCGCCGCATCGGCCTCGGCATAATGGGCTGGGCCGAGACGCTTGTCCGCCTGGGCATACCCTACGACAGCGAGGAAGCCATAAAGGAAGCGGGCGACCTGATGGGCTTCATAAGCCAGAAGGCCATGCACTCCTCAGAGCAGCTCGCCAAGGAACGCGGAGTATTCCCCAACTGGACCGATTCCGTTTTCAACGCGGCCAGCCCGCACTTTGCCGGACAGGCCCACACGCCGCGCAACTGCGCCCGCACCACCATCGCCCCCACGGGGACCATCGCCATAGCGGCCGGCCTCCAGGGAAGCGGCATAGAGCCCTTCTTCGCCATAGCCTATACCCGCTACAACGCAAACGCGCTCGACGCCATGAAGAACGGCCAGACACCCAACCCGAAAGATATCTTCTTCGAGGTCAACCCCCTCTTCAAGGAACTGGCGACGGAATACAACCACTTCGGCCTCAAGGAAACCGACCTCTGGCAGAAGATTGACAGGAACCACAAGTCGGTCCGCGGCATTCCGGAAATACCGGAGCGCATACAGGAACTTTTCCCGGCGGCGCACGACATCTCGATTGATGCGCACATAAAGATGCAGGCCGCCTTCCAGGACCAGGTGGACAACGCCGTCTCAAAAACCATCAACATGGCGGCCGACGCCACCGTGGCGGACGTGAAACGCGCCTACATGCTCTCCTATGAGCTGGGCTGCAAGGGCGTCACCATATACAGGGACGGCTGCAAGTCGCAGCAGGTGCTCAACCTGGGGCCGGCCCAGCAGCCGGAGAAGAAGGACAGGGCGCGCGACAGGAAACCCTTCGGCATCACGTCGGAGTACTATCAGATAAACACCGGCTACGGCCCCCTGCACATTCACATAAATTACGACGAGAAGGGCCCCTACCAGGTCTTCACCAACATCCCCCCGCTGGGGACGGAGATAAGCGGGCTGACCTCGCTCATCGGCATACTGCTGTCCAAATATCTCGACGCCGGCGGCGACCCCGAAAGCGTCCTGAAACACCTCAATTCCGTTAAGGGCGACCGGCCCATAGGCTTCGGGGAGAATCACATAAACTCCATCCCCCACGCCATAGCCGTCGCGCTGCGCAACCACCTCAAAAAAAGCGGCCTCATGGAGCAGGGCGCGGGACAGGAAGCGCAGGACAAGCTGGAACTTTGGGAAGCCTCGCGCACGCTGTACTGCCCGAAGTGCTATTCCTCAAACGTAAGCTACCAGAGCGGATGCTCCGGCCCCACATGCCACGACTGCGGATATTCAGAATGTTCATGAAAACAAAAACAACACGCCTGACACTGGCGGCGCTCACCTGCGCCGCGCTCATCAACTGCGCCGCGCCCGCCTTCGCGGACGAGACGCAGTTCCCCACGCCCGAATATTTCAAGCGGACCTGGGGCGACCTGAAGGAACTGCCGACCAAACCCTTCCACTGGGATAAAAAAGACTGGCTCATAGCCGGCGGAGTGGTGGGGGCCTCGTTCTCCTGCTTCATATTCGACGGCACGGTTTCGCGCTTCTTCGACACGCACAAGAGCCAGTTCCTCGACGAGGTGAGCGGCGCGACCACTCATTTCGGCGACTACAAGATGCAGCTGCCCATATTCCTGGGCACATGGTCGGTCGGCATAGCCACCAAAAGCCCGACCCTGCAGAAAATCGCCGGCGACGGTCTGGAGGCCAGCCTCTTCGCCGCGGGTCTCATCACCCCGCTGATAGTCCTGACCAGCGGACGCAACCTGCCGGAGGAGCACGAGGACCCGATGAAGTTCAAGCCCTTCACCCGGGGCCGCTATTCCTACCCTTCGGGCCACACGACCGAGGCGTTCGCGATGGCGACGGTCATAGACCAGAACCTCCGCAAGCACTTCGGCTACTGGCACACGCCCATAGTTTATGCCTTCGCAACCGGCACGGCCTTCTCCCGGGTATACGACCAGAAGCACTACGTCTCCGACATAGTGCTCGGCGCCGGCATAGGCTGGGCCGTAGGCTACTGGGTATCCAACAAGCCGCGCGATCTGGACAAGCAGACGGTTTTCCTGCTCCCCAGCTCGAACGGGGCCACCATGCTCGTGCGTTTCTAACAGTATCGAATCAAGTTTTGCCGCGCCGTTCCTTTATATAAGGAACGGCGCTTTTGTTTGCCATAACAGACGGAAGACGCGCCTCCTGCGAACGCGGTAGCGCCGGCTTCCCCGTCGGAAGACTTGAAAGGCACTTGACATCTTGATATCCATGTGATATCATTTAGATATCCCAAAGGAGGGACTACACAAATGACGACTGAAAACAAAGGTTACGCCATAAGCGCATGGGCGATGCTTTTCGCCATATTCATCTGCGCGCTGACAAGCCTCCTCGTGTTCATAAACGGAATACGCGGCGGCGGAGTAATGATGGTCCTCGGCGGTGTGGCGGGCGGCATAGCGACGTTCATGCTTTTCAACGGATTCTTCACGCTTCAGCCCAACGAGGCCGCGGTCATACTGCTGTTCGGCAAGTATAAAGGCACGGACACGGAAGAAGGCTGGCGCTGGACCAACCCCTTCGCGAACAGGATGAAAATATCCCTTCGCGCGCGGAACCTGAACATCGAGAAACTGAAGGTCAACGACAAAAGCGGCAATCCCATAGAAATAGCCGCCGTGGTTATCTGGCGCGTAACCGACACGGTAAAGGCCTGCTTCGACGTGGACGACTGCCCGCGCTACGTTGCGCTCCAGAGCGAATCCGCGCTGCGCCACCTGGCGACCTCATACTCCTATGACCATGAGGACGACAACAACGTTTCCCTGCGCGGCAACACGGCCGTGGTCATCGAGGCTCTAAAGAAAGAACTGCAGGAACGTCTCGCCAAAGCCGGCGTGGAAGTGGAGGATGCCCGCATAACGCACCTGGCCTACGCGCCCGAGATAGCCGGAGCCATGCTCAAGCGGCAGCAGGCCGAAGCCGTAATAGCCGCGCGCGGCAAGATAGTGACAGGCGCCGTCAGCATGGTTGAAATGGCCCTCAACGAACTCTCCGCCCGCAAGGTGGTGGACCTTGACGCCGAGCGCAAGGCCGCCATGGTCAGCAACCTGCTTGTCGTGCTCTGCGCCGACACGGAAGCCCAGCCGGTCATCAACGCCGGGACACTGTATTAATCATGGGAGAAAGGAAACCCTTCCTGCTGCGCATGGACGCGAAACTCTGGGATGAAATAAATTCCTGGGCGCAGCAGGATATGCGCAGCGTGAACGCGCAGATAGAATTCCTGCTGAAAGAAGCCGTGCTCCGCCGCAAGGGCGGGAGCCGGACTAAAGAGAAAGAAAGCGAATAGTTTCCGCAACAACAGACCGGCCCGCCGCTTTAACGCGGCGGGCCGATTCATGTCCGCTCAAAACATTAAAAATTCATGCCCACGAAAAGCTGGTTCTGGTTCAGGATCGCGTTCTGCGCGGCATGCTGGGTGGGAGCATTGTAGATATCAAGAATAGAGTAAATCCCGGCAAACATCCTTTCACCCGTCCATCCAAGAGCCAGACGGAGCTGAAGCGTTCCGGCCAGCACGATGTACGCCTTGCGGCCCGCGTCGGTGTGCGACACCTGATACTGTCCCCCGAGGCCCACTGATGCCGCGCCGCTGATGTAGCAGTTTTTAATCGGCACAAAAGTCTGCGACCGCCCCGGCGAAACCGAGAATCCGGTAAAGGAAGTTTCAGTAAGCCCTTTCAAGTCGCTGAAGCGGCTGTCTATCTGCGCCGGAATTATCGGGGTGGGACTGTTCAACCGGCCGAGATAGACTGAACCTATCCAGTACCAGGTTCCGGCGCTGCGCTTCTGCCGCTCGCCCTGATCATAGGGCGCGTTCAGAGAAAACTCCCTGTAATTCATTACACGCACCACGCTTACCGACACGAAATCCGACTTCATGTCCGGGAACTGGGGACGGGAACCGTCCGGCGAAGACAACCCAAGGTCCTCTGGATTATTTATATAGAAACCCTTGTTATGCGAGAAGGACAGCTCGAAACCGTACTGCCGTCCGTAATAATGGGTAAAGAAGTCGAAAGCTTCCGAACGCCCATAGAGATTTTCATCCTTCATGTTAAAGCCGTTCTTCACCGCGACGCCATAGCCGGCGGACAGGCCGCCCATGGCGAAAGTGACACCGGCCTTGTGAACATCCTCGGACCGGTAGATAATATCGCTGGGAGAATCGTTGCTGGAAATGGTCCAGCGTCCGGCTTCCACCGAATAGTACGGCCTTATGGTGAAAGATGAAGGAATGACTTCAATGTACTGCGGATCATAGGTCTGAGCCACAGACAAAGACGGCAGAACAAAACAAAGCAGGGAGAAAGCCAGCAGTTTCCGCATATGATAACAGGCGCAGGGCCGTTGATAATGAATCAGGATATTAATTTGCGGGCCGCACGGTAAAGCGCACGGCTCAATATGGCGGAGCCCGGAACAGTTACTCGCGCCCGTTTCGTACGGGGCGTTCTTTAGCCAGAACGGCTATATACTGAGGCCCGCCGGAAGAGAAGGTTTTTTCCAGTTTCCAGCCGGTTCCCTCAAGCAGAGCGAGAAGCTCTTTCCGGGAAACGAACAGATAATCGAACCATGCTCCCTTCAGCTTGTGGTAGCGAATGCGTATGCGCACCTGCCCGCCCATGCGTCCGCGACGCCTGTTGAAAGCATGGTATGAAGCATGGTCTGGATTATTCCCGGCGTAAGGGTCCAGCGTTTCCGCGTAGATGCGTCCTTCCGGAGAAGTGATTTTGAACATCTTCGCCAGCAGGCGGCGAGCCTTCAGCGCCCCGCCAAAAAGACCGAAGTTATTGCCCATCATAACTATCGAATCGAAAGAACCGGAACTGAAAGTGCCGATGTCATCTATGGAACGGCAAATGACTTTTTTAACTCCGCGCATTGCGGACACCTTTACAGCCAGCGGCGATATGTCCATTCCGGTAACATCCAGTCCGCGGGACTGAAGATAAAGGGCGGTGCGTCCGGCCCCGCAGCCTATATCGAGCACTCGACCCTTAACTTCCTTCATCGCTTTCCTTTCCCTGCCGGACCAGTCCTTTGGCAACGAAAAATACCATGCCCTGGTATCCACCGCCTCCACATAGCCGTCGTCACGCTCGACAATTTCCATGCGAGCAAGTTCATTCTGCATTGCCATCAGCTGAACGCCGAAAGCGTCATTGTCCTTTTTCATAATCTCCCTGGATATATATTCTCAGTCCGGAGAATTATCACCCCGGCAGAACAGCTCCGACCACGTACGCGGTCCCGGCGTGCGAAGCCGGCAGGATATACATAAACCTGCGGCGCGGCGTTCTGCCGCCGGAGCGGGGCATCCAGGCATAACGCCATCCCCCACCCCTGCGCGCCAGATTGATTACCGACAGAACGTCCAGATTGCCTTTGGGGTCGCGATGGGTGCTCAGCTTCTCCCCCTCCATGTCCGGGAATTCCGGCTGGACAAGGCAAACTCCGTCCGCGCTTAATACCACCACATAGGAATCGCGGTAGACGAATTTTCCATTTTTATCCCGAATAAGCTCGAAGGCCGCCTCACCGGCATCTTCGATGAGGGCTCGCGCCGCTTCCACCATATCCTGCACGAATTTCTTTTCGGCCTTCAGCCCGGAAAGGCCGGCGGCCACTACATATTCCTTGCCGGAGGGGGCGCGGGTCCTGCGCAGGAAAGAACTCCGCCACTCCTTCGCCGGAGGAGTCTTCTCCTGGCGGTAATGGACCCAGCCGGAGGCGCCCTGCCCCTTGTCGGAAATTTCCTTCATCCAGCGGTAATAAGGACGTCCGTCCGCGTCCGTAAATTCCAGACAGCTTTCCCCAGCCCGGGCCGGAACGGGCGGATACACCACACGGATCATGTCAGTATCAAAAACCACCACATACCTGTCTTCCTGATACCAGCGCCCGCCGCGCTGGCCGAAATCGGCGAAAGAGACCTCGCCCCGCGTGGCCAGCTCATCGGAGGCATCCTGTACCAGTTGCACAAGCACTCGAACTTCTTTTTGTTCATAGGCCGGACCTGACTGCTGAGACGGCTGCGGCTGGGCGGACAACACCGAAGCCGAAAATAACGCGACAAAGAAGCCTGACAAGCGAAGCATACCTATCCCCTGTATCCTGTTTTCTAGTGCGACAGCAAATCCTCGGCCTTGATTCCCGGATTGCGGTAGCGGACGCGGCCTTCAGTCGCGCGGCCGTATTGTATGGCGGAAACCGGACACCACTGTATGCAGGCCATGCACTGCTCGCAGCGGTGTTGCCAGCATGGACGTCCGTCCTTCATGACAATGTTCTCCACCGGACAAATCTTCGCGCACAGCCCGCAGGAGGTGCATTTGGAATCGGCGGCGAACTTACCATCCATCCCGTTGATTTTAGCGGAACCGATGGCGTAGACCGCGCTCGAAAGCAGGCGGGAATACCAGGGCCCGCGCTCCACAATGCCATCCGCGCCGGAGGCGATAAGCCTCGCAATTTCCTTTACGCGGGAGCGGACTCCGTCTATTATTGAGGACACCTCTGCGGAAGACAGGGCGCCTTTCATGGGTATGTAATTCCCGGGCATTTTAACATTGAACCCGCATGACAACCGCGCGCCGCCCCGGCGTAGAATGCCGTCAAGCTGCTGAAGCGTCAGCCCGGCGGAACCGCCCATGGTCGAAACGGCAAAAACATATTTTCCACTCAGGCCGGACAGCTTCTCCGCGAAACGAGCCGCAATCAGCGGAAGCCCCCACATATACACGGGGAATACCAGTCCGATACGGTCCGCGTCGGCTGGAACGCCGCCGCGCAGCGCGGACGCCATATGCACCAGTTCCGCCCCGCCCAATGAGGACCCCAGCGCACGGGCGACAAACAGCGAATTTCCAGTCCCGGAAAAATAATAAATAACCGTCTTCATGCGGCCTCCTCCCTCTGCTTAATTCAGAACAGCCTGTTCAAATCCTTTCCATGTTCCATGCACAGGAACATGAGAAGATATTCTTTAAGGTGGCGCGTAAGCAAAAAATTATTCCGGACATGCTCCCTCCCATTCTCACCCAGTTTCCTGGCATACTCCGGCGCTTGCAGGAGCTGTTTTATAGCGAACGCGGCGCCTTCAATGGAATGGCACAGCATCCCGGAGTAACGGTGCGTTATCTGCAATGGAATCCCTCCGACCGCAGAAGCGACAACCGGCTTCCCCTTCCAAAGGGCTTCGGCTATGGTCAGGCCGAAACCCTCTTTGAGCGACTTCTGCAATATTATGTCCGAACCGCGCTGGAGCGCGTTGACTTCGATGTCGTTCTGCGGCATAAGCAGTATATGGATGTCCTTGTCATCGGCAGCCCGTTCACGCACCTCCGCAAGAACCTGCAGACCTTCCGGATCGTCTACGGCGGTACCTCCGGCCAGCACCAGTTGGCAGTCCACATGCTTTTTGACCAGCCTGTAGGTTTCAATTACCCCCACCGGATCCTTGAGGCGGTCGAAGCGGGATATCTGCGTTATAACTGGCTTATCCCTGTATATGCCGTACTTGCCAAGCACCGCGAGAACGGACTCCTCCGGAAGGTCCCTGTTCTTGTCGCTCAGCGGGTCTATGGACGGAGCCACAAGAAACTGACGTATAGGCAGAACACGCGAAAACGACGGGGCAGAAAAGACGGACGCATCGTATTTCAGGATATACTCACGCAGGAACGACCATACCCGCTCGTCAGGGGCGGACACATCGACATGGCACCGCCATATCCACTTGTTGGATTTTTTTTTATCCACCAGCATTATAGGCTGGGGGTCATGGACGAACATTATGTCGCCGGACAGATCCATCTCCTCAGCGTTGCGAAGGCCCGTCTCCATGAAAACATCAAAATCACGCCCGGTTATTTCCTCGAGGCGCCCATGCAGTGCGTTGTGGAATTTCTTCGTTACGGCAAAGAACTGCTCCCCTCCCTTTATGACATCCCAGCGGGCTTCCAGATTCAGTTCCCTCATTAGCGGCATCATGCGGTTAAGAATCTCGGCCACCCCCCCGCCAACGGCAGTGGAGTTGAAAAAGCGTATCTTTTTATCTTTCAGATGTTCCGCCAGAAGCGCGAGCTCGTCCGCGCCTGACTGACCGATAAACGGTATATAGTCTTTTATGCCATTCATGCCGCGCGCCTCCTTTCGATAATATCCAGAATCCTGGAACGCAAGCCTTCAGCCGTGCAGGTATAAGGGTCAAGCCTCGTTATGGCCTGTGCCAGTTCCGGCTCTCCCGCCGATTCCGAAAGCCAGAGGGAAAAGTCATTATTCCCTTTCTCCAGGCGCAGACGGGCCTCGAACATATGGAAATATATCGAATCTATGGTAATCTGCCGTATCTGCGCGGCAAATTCCTGAAGAGACCCGGCGGTCCTGCCGGTAGGAAACACGAAGCTGACCGATTTAAGAAAGTAAAATGCCTCATCCTCGGAGGCGAAACGCTGTTTGGCCTGGACACTGCGCGAGAGGTAGTCCTCAATGGTGGAGACTATTTTTGCGCGGATGGCGCCCAGAGACTCAAGGCGGACTATGTCAATGCTGGCCAGAGCCTCGGCAAGCCGGTCCTCGCCGAGCGAATGAAAAACCCAGTACGCGAAATCATTCGGAGGCTCCGGGGACAGGTGAAGGTGCTGACGCAGGAAGCGATGAGTGTGATGGAATATGCACGAATCCGGAACCTCCCGGACAAGCGCGAGGAGCTGCTCCAGATTCGCGGCGCGCAAACCCGTCAGCTCCGTCAGCGAAAGACGCGAATAAAAGCGGAACTCGTCCTTTGCCTCAGCCGTCGGCATTCATTCCCTCCCTTCCCTCTATGTGAATTTTGGCGCAATTAGCGGAACCGAACAATCTTCGCCCGAACTTTTCGAAATAACCCTTTTCAAGAAAAAACACCACTGCCGCTGACAAAACTATGCTGAAGAGTATGGTGGAATAGACAAGTTCCTGAACCAACGCGGTATTTTTGAAGCCGGCATTCACCGCCAGGGAAAGCAGAACAGCCGAGACAAGCCCTTTAGGCCCCATTGCCGCTATTGCGGCCTTGTCGATATATGGACTCGCAGCATCCATCGACGCCTTCACTGTCAGCATGCGCCCGAGGAAAATAAGCAGAGTGAGGACAACACCTCCGGCTATCATGGGCACATTGGTCATCCTTATCGAAATACCGATATAGAAAAAGAAGAAAATTTTCAACAGAAACACCAGCTCGGAAAAAAGGGACAATTCGATGGAATTAAACTCCAGAATTCCTTCCGTATTGACCTTTCCGAACAAAGGGTATGAAACGATACGCTTTATATTTCCTGACACCATGCCGAAAGCGAGAGAAGAAATGGCCCCGCTATAACCCAGGAACTCAGTAAAGCCGAACACCGTCACAATAAAGGCGGGAGTGAGGAGCATGTCATTCTCAAGTTTGCGAACCCAGCGCAGCGAAGTAGCCCAGAAAATGGCCGCGACTATGCCTATGACCGAAGACATCGTGAAAGACGCCAGTATCTGCCCTACCATGAAGCCGGGATTCATTTCCCGCAGCCTTATCATCTGCAATATGCCCAAAGTCACGACTATGCAGAGAACATCGGTGAAAGTGGACTCCAGAAGAAGAATTGTCTTAGTCCGCGCCGCAATCTTCATTCCTTTCGCAAGAGGTATCACTATGGCAAAGGACGTGCCGCCCAACAGGGCGCCTATGGCAAGAGATTCCATGACGGGAATGTTCAGCCACAACTGCACCATCAAAGCAACTACAGCGGAAGAAAGGAGGAAATTTAGCAAAGCTATTCGCGTGCCAGACAAAAGGGACTTTGTGGCCGTTTCTATGTTTATCTCCAAACCGCTGTAAAACAGAATGATGGAAAGCGCAACCGTACCCAGCATGTCCCCCATGATGCCGAAATTATTAACCGAAATTAAGCCGAATACAGGCCCGACCAGCACACCAAGCAATACCATAGGAATGACGTCCGGTACTCTGGTCTTGTCAAAAAGAACCTTGAACGCATGCCCCAGAATTATCAACAAGCCGGCAAATATTATAGAGAAAGACATACTAGGCTATATCTCCTGTCAATATACCGTGGCTGCACTGCAAAATAACCACGCGTTACAAGATAGTTGAACTGTTTTGATTCTACAAACACTTCCAAGGATTGACAAATGTTTGCATTGCCTCCATCAGATAAAATGAGTACTGACTTTATACCCCATCAAATAGTCCTTGACAAAATAGGTTTTATTATTTAGAATATTAATATCTAAATTAATTTTCTTAAGTTTTACCTAGCTTTACCTTATATTAGGAGCGATCATGCCGAACCTGGTGACCAAATGCCCTTCCTGCAGCAAGCTGATGAAAATTACCAGCATAACCTGCGCTGACTGCAACATAAAGCTTGAGGGCAGCTTTGAGCTGCCTCCCCTTCTGGCCCTGCCGGAGGACGATTTGCAGTTCGTGATGAATTTCTTCAAGGTGCAGGGAGCGATAAAAGAAATGGAAAAACTTTACGGCGTTTCCTATCCCACCATCAAAAACCGCTGGGCGCAGATAGCCAAGGCGCTGAAAATGGAAATAGCCGAAACGCACGGCGCCACCCGCATGCAGATACTGGAAGCGCTCAGCCGCGGCGAAATAACGGCGGACGAAGCGGCGAAGCGCCTTAAGGAAATTTAAGGAGCGGCCATGCCTCCATTTATTTTTCTTATCAGGGCAAAATCCGCCGGGCACAATATTTTCCTGCCGCTGCCGGTGTTCCTTCTTCCGCTGATATGGCTTCTGCTGCTGCCGCTGGCGGCAGTAGTCGGCATAACGGGCGCGCTGATGCTCCTGAACAGGAAAGGAAGCGGGGAATACGCCCTTGGGCGGAAAATTCTTAAGGCCGCGGGGCTGTACATGAAAGCGCTTCAGCTTTATGCCGCTTTCTCCGGCTTCAAGGTGGACGTGAAGAGTTCCGGCGGGGACCGCGTCCTGATTCGCGCAATATAGTTTAAGGAGGGGTTATGAACGAAGAGAGAATGAGCATATTGAAAATGCTGTCCGAGGGGAAAATAACGCCGGAAGAAGCGGCGAAACTGCTGGACGCGGTGGGCGACGCGGGGACTCCGTCACTGCCGCAGAACAGGAATCCGAAGTTCATGCGCGTAAAGGTAATAAGCGCGGACGGGGACAACGTTGACATACGGGTTCCGCTGAAGCTGATAAAAACGGGCGTGTCGCTGTCCAAATTCGCACCCGGACTTGAGGAAAAGCTCAAAGAAAAAAATATAGACCTGGATAAGCTTTCCGGCAAGAACGGCGAGGAACTGATTGAAGCGCTTCAGGAGCTTCAGTGCAACGTAAACTCCGCCGACGGCGACAAGGTGAATATTTTTTGTGAATAGGGGGGAAGAGCAATGGAAAACATGGAAGAAACGAAGGTGACGGAACAGTCGTTTGACTCCCGGGGAATAACAGGGCTGGAGATATACGCGAAAAAAGGCTCCATAACCCTTGCCGCCGGGAAACCCGGCGAGGAGATAAGAGTGAAGGCCGTCAAGGAAGACGGAACTGGCGGGCACGTAATGGTCCTCATATCGGATGGAATAATGCGCATAACAGCCAAAGGAAATGGCTTCTTCTCCTGCGGAGAACAGGGCGTGATAGTGTCCGCGCCTCCTTCAGTCAGGACCGACATCAAGGCCGGAGCGGGCGACATCAAAGTGCTGAACATGGAAAACGGCCTCGATATCAAGACCGGAACAGGCGACGTGCAACTTGCCGGCTGCGCCGGAAAATTATCGCTAAGCAGCGGAACCGGCGACTTGTCCGGCACGGCGGCATCCAGCGAAGTCCACATCAAAATCGGCAGCGGAGACGTGAAACTTTCGGGCCTGACAGGCTCGGCGGACATCAAGAGCGGTTCGGGCGACATAGAACTCGGCTGGGCCGTTCAGCCCGCAAACGGAGAATGCCGGATAATGGCCGGCAGCGGTGACGTGGCGCTCCGTTTCCCCGGCGGCGCGAAAATAAACGCAAGGCTTAACGCGGGAAGCGGTGATGAAACAAACTCCCTGCCCCAAACCACGGACGGTTTTCCGGTGCTGGTCATGTGCGGCAGCGGCGACATCGACCTTTCCGACAAAGTGCAGGTACACGCATCCTGAGGAGAGACTCAAGCAATGAAAAGAGCCCTGCTTGTCATAGACGTGCAGAACGAATACTTCGGCGGCAAACTGCCTGTTTCCCATCCCGCAGGGACATTGCCTAACATAACCGCCGCCATGGACGCGGCGGCGAGGAACGGGATACCGGTGGCGGTCATTCAGCACAGCGGGCCGGAGAACTCCCCCGTATTCGCGCGGGGAAGCGAGAACTGGAAACTGCATCCGGAAATAGCCTCCCGCCAGCGGACAACGCTTATTGAAAAAACGCTTCCCGGCAGCTTCACCGGCACGGACCTTGAAAAATGGCTGAAGGAGGCCGGAGCGGACACGGTTGTCATAACAGGTTACATGACGCAGATGTGCTGCGACACCACGGCCAGGCAGGCGCTCCACCTCGGCTTCGGCGTGGAATTCCTCTCGGACGCGACGGGCACGCTTGCCATAGGCAATTACGCCGGTTCCGTCACCGCGGAGGAACTGCACCGCGCAATACTGGTGACTCAGGCCATGCGCTTCAGCAAGGTAATGAGCACCGCTGACTGGATAAAGACCGTAACCACCAAATAAGCGGAGGGAAAATGCTCGGTTCTTTTGAAGCGATGCTGGACGCCGTCGGAGAGAGAATTTCTGCGGGGCTTACAGCCGAACGCGCCGCCGAAGCCATAGCGATACTTGGAGGACCGGAGTATCCGCCATCCATAGTCAGACAGACGCGCCTCTGGAACGACTATCTGCCGCGCGCGGCGGAACTGCCGTACAGCGAGGAGCAGCGCTGCCTGCACTTCCTGTGGGAAAGCTTCGACCGCCTGCCCATCTGCACGGCCATGCCGCTGGCAATCCCGCTACGCCGCATGATAGCCGGGAAGCTGTTCAAAAAATGCGGAAAAAACTTCATCTGCGAGGAAGGCTGCCGTTTCAACTTCGGGCATAACATAGAGGTTGGCGATAACGTGATGTGGAACCGGGGGAGTTACTTAGATTCCAAAGGCGGCATCAGTTTCGGCGACTGGTCCGCCGCGGCCGAGAACGTGACCATATTCACCCATTCCCATCACGAGGACAACCACGCCATGCGCAGCTACGCGCCGGTGAAAATAGGCGCGTTCGCAAAACTGTACGCCCATTCCACCATACTGCCCGGCGTGACCATAGGGGAACAGGCAATAGTGGCCGCCAACGCGATGGTCAACAAGGACGTTCCGGCCAACATGCTTGTCGGAGGAGTGCCGGCAAAAGTAATAAGGGAGCGCAAAACCGAGGGGAATAAAAGGGAAGAGTTGGAGCACTATTGGCTGCATGACAGGGCGTGGCAGAAAGACTGACTAGCGAACCCACACCCACTTGCCGCCGACCAGGGCAATATACACCTGATAACCTTCCTGAAAGCCGGTGGCGTCTGGAACCGAGGCTATGGGCATGGCCTCGCCCGGAGCATTCACCTTGAAGAGTCTTCCCCCGGCCTGCGGGAGAAAAGACAGCTTTTCCGCATCCAGCGGCAGCCACTTGGTGCCGCGCAATTTTTCAAAACGGGCTTTGGCCTTCAGCCTGTTTTCCTTCTCGCCCTGCCCGTAGGCCGAGGCAAGTTCGCGGTTCAGGACCTCGGTGGCGGAAAGCATTTTGTCCACATCGCCTGACGTAAACATGGCATGGTAGGACAACACAGCAGAACGCATTGCCGACAGCATCGGCCCGTCCGGCCCGGGAACAGGCGCAGCACCCTCCCACACATAACCGCCAAGCCCGGGCTCGTCCACCTTGAATTTGAATTCCGAGGCGGCAGGAAGGCGGGCTTCCGCGCCGTCAGCCGGCCAACGCCACTCATGAATAATACCGGCAGGTCCCTTCACCCCGGCGTATTTAATAATCACTTCGCAATAAGGGCTTAATCCGGTCTGAACTTCCGACGGAGAGGAAAGCCGCACGGCAAAACTGTTATCCCCGGTTCTTATCCATTGATTCACCGCCGCGCCCATTGTGTGCGGACGGGCCTTTTCATAGGAATACAGGTCCACGCCGTTGACGGACAGAGTCACCGCCACCCCGCCATGATTGGCATACACGCCCACCACGCGCCGCTGTGCTTTCACGGCTTTGCCCTGCTCCCCGGCCCAAAGCGGGCCGGACAACAGCAGAACGCAAAGCAGAGAAAACAAAAACCTCATAGCCGGCTTAAATCAGCCGAAGTCTCGAACACAGATACCAGTTTTTCAAAACCGGCGCGGTCTTCTTTGCCGAAACGGCTTGACACGGGACTGTCCACGTCAAAAACGGCCACGACCTCGCCATTGCGTTTGACCGGAAGCACCAGCTCTGAAACGGAATTGGAGTCGCAGGCTATATGCCCGTCGAAGCAATGGACATCGTCCACCACAACGGTTTCGCCCTTAAGCGCGGAGGCCCAGCAGACTCCGCGCGGCTTTTTGAGGCGTACGCACGCGGGCTTGCCCTGAAAAGGACCGAGTACAAGCTCTTCCCCCCGGAGCATGTAGAAACCGGCCCAGTTGAGCTTGGGCAGGCCGTTGAACACGAAGGCGGAAAAATTCGCGGCATTGGCCACGAAGTCCCTTTCCCCCTCAAGCAGGGCGGCGAGACTCTTCGCCAGAAGCGGATAGTCCGGAGTGTCGGCAATAATATTCTTTTCCATACCAGTACAAGTATATAATTGCACCGCAACGCCGCGCCATCTTTGTTATTATTAAATTACATGAAAACCATTTTCCAGGCGGCGGCAATCTGTCTTTCCCTGCTGACGGGTGGGACTGTCATGGCCGGAAGTCCCTCTCTGCCCGAAACAGATTCAGCCGATATTACGGGACGCTATCTGGAGCTTTCGACGAAAAGCAACAACGTATTCCCGGAGGAACTGAAAGGCTATAAAATCCTTTTCGTTCCCGGCTTCCTGTCCAACCTCTACGACCTCAGCCATACCGGAATGGCCAGGCAGTTGTATTTTTCAGCCCAGATTGAGGACTTGCGGACAAACGGCCTTGACGCTGAACTGGCCTCGACCAGCGGCGTCGGCCTTCCGGCGGAAAACGCGAAAATCATACAGGAGGCCGTTTCCGCCTCCACCATGCCGGTGATAATAGTGGCGCACAGCAAGGGCGGCATAGATTCCCTGGAGGCCCTGATCTCTTACACACCCATGAGGAGAAAGGTCAAAGGTCTTGTGGCGATTCAGACGCCGTTTTTCGGTTCCGAAATCGCGGACGCCATATTGAAGCGGGAATCTTTCAGTGAAAAGGCGGGGGACCTGATGAAGAAGTTGGGCGGCAATAGGGAAACCCTGTCCAGCCTTGGAACAAAAACCAGAAAAGATTATTACGGCAAGCGCAAAGGAGAAATAGACAGAGTGGCATCCTCTATCCCCGTATTAAGTTTCGCCACCAGACTGAACAAGGCCACGCCATTGAAGCCGCTGGGCGATTACCTGCGCGGGAAAGGTCTTGAAAGCGACGGCCTTGTGCCCGTGCGCAGCGCCATGCTGCCGGGAGCGAAGCGCGTAATTGTCGACGGCAGCGATCATGCCATGACAGTCTTCCGGGTTCCCTACGGGAACATGGACAGAATCGCCATGACGCGGACACTTCTGAGGATGGAGCTGGAACTGATAAAAGCAAACAATCCGCCTGCTTTGACAGGGAGCCGTCCATAAGGCTACCATAGGCTTTAGCAGTCAACTTAAGGGTAAAGAGGGGAACATGCTTCTTGCAAGGAAAATTACGGCGGGCCTGCTGCTGATTTGCTCGGCGGCGGTCTGCCACGCGGCTCCGGTCCCGGCGGCCGGACAGGCGTCAGCGATGCCGGGTGTCTCCGGCGCACCTCAGACGCCTGAACAGGCGGAACTGTCCAAACTGACGGCTGAAAACCAACTGGCGGACCAGAAATTGAAGAAAAAACTTCAGCAGGTCAGCGACGAGAAGGAAGAGCTGCGCCAACGCTACGAGCTGCTTTTGCAGAAGCAGAAAAGCATGCTGGCGGACCTTTCCACGGAACTCGACCGGGTGAGCGCCGCGAACAAGCTCGCCGACGAGCAGACCAAACAGCAGCTTGCCCTCCAGTCGGCGGAACTGGCCAAGATAAGCATGTCCAACAAGCTGATGGACGAGAAGGCCAAGTCGACGATAGCCGAAATCACGCAGCAGGTGGCCCGTCTGAAGGCTGAAAACGACCTCCGCACCGAGCAGCAGCGCACTCAGATGCTCTCCAACATGCAGGAGAAGGACAAGATAGACCTTGAAATACGCCGCATCGAGCTGAAAGAACGCACGCTCCGCTATGAGAAGGCCGCGCTGGACAGCAGGCTTGATAAAATCAGGGGCGACCTTGACCTTCGCGACAAAAAGGAAGAGTGGAAGAAGGAAAGCAACACGGAGCCGGTCTACACCGACAAGCCCTTCTCCGCCGGAAGACTGGTTATAAGCGACCGCAGAATCGCGCTCAACGGCCCGATAATGTCCGGAGTGGCAACCTATGTGACGGACCGCATACATTACTTCAACAACATCTCTACCGCGCCGGTGTTCATAGTGATAGACTCCTGTCCGGGCGGCTCGGTGCAGGAAGGCTACAGGATAGTGAAGGCAATGCAGGCGAGCAAGGCCCCGGTCTATGTGGTTGTAAAATCCATGGCGGCCAGCATGGCGGCGGTCATAACCACCATGGCCGACAAGTCATACGTCTACCCGAACGCCATCATCATGCACCACCAGATGTCCTCCGTGCTGTGGGGTAACATGACGCAGATGAAGGAACAGCTGGAACTGCGGAATGAGTGGGAAAAACGCCTGCACCTCCCGGTGGCGAAAAAGATGGGCATTTCGCTGGAAGAACTTCGCAAACGCATGTACCAGAAAAACTCCGATGGCGACTGGGAAGAGTTCGGCGACCGGGCCGCGGCACTCAAATGGGCCACGTCCGTTGTGGATGAAATAGAGGAAACCGGCATGACCAAAAACCCGGACGCGGATAAGAAGGAGGAGGCGAAACCTGTCCGCCGCATAATAGTCGGCGGCGATTACAGCCTCGAAGAACAGAAGGACGAAAAGGGCGTCAGGTTCGTTGCCCTGCCGCGCCTGGACCCGTACGACTTCTACTTCATATACAATCCGGACCAGTATTACCGCTGAGATATATTGCGCGCAAAACAAAAACCGCCCTTCGCGCAGAAGGGCGGTTTTATTTTGTGAAAGTCCGGGCTATTTCAGGTTTGCCTTGAGGAAAGAGGACACGCCCTCCGAAAAAGCCCCGCCGGAAGCCGACCACCCGTCGTTATGTCCGCCGCGCAATTCGACAAAAGCCTTTGGCACCGCAGCAGTTTCAAACAGCCTTCGCCCCATACGGAAAGGGACGATTTCATCGTCCGGACTATGCAGCACGAGTAGCGGGCACTTCAGCCGCGAAATCTTCGAGAAAGTGTCATATTTCTGCGTCATGATGAGACGCACGGGAAGCCACGGAAATTTCTCCTTTCCTATCTCCACTCCGGAGGTGAAGGGGCTCTCAAGAATCAGCGCGGCCACGGGCCTGTTCACCGCCAGGTCGGCCGCCACGGCCGTGCCGAGAGAACGCCCGAAGGCCACCACTCGGGACGCCCCCAGCTCTCCGACGGCAAAGTCATACGCCGCCCGCGCGTCCATATAAAAACCCTTTTCGGAAGGAGAACCGCCGCTCTCGCCGTAACCGCGATACTCAACCATCAGCACATCCAGACCCATATGGACCAGCACCGACGCCTCGTCCAGATAGTCGCCGATGTTGCCGCCGTTACCGTGCAGATAAATGACAAGAGGCGGCTTTTGCCCCCGCGCCTTAAGATGCCAGGCTCTTATATGCGTCCCGTCCTCCGCGATGACGGAACGGCTGTCCCACTGGAGACCGAGACTGTCCGGCGAACGCGTTACATTCCTGTCCGGGAAATAGAGGCAGGAATATTCAAACCAACGGAGGAACACCGGAAGCGCGACCGCTGAAAGACACAGCAAAACTCCCAGCATCCACAGTTTCCACCGGGCAATTTCAGGGAAGTTCATCGTGTTGCGCCCGCGTTGAAAATATCACCAGACATGGCAGGGATTATCCCCTGACATGGGGCTTCCCTTCCGGCAGGAGAAGGCCGACGAGAACTCAGGCATGTTTATCACCACTCCGTTCACGCGGTATTTCGCCGGGGAATGCTCGTTCGTCAGCGCCTGCATCCTGAGGGATTCATCCCTGTAGTTTGTACACCAAACCTGTCCCCAGCCGAGGAACAGGCGCTGAGTGGGAGTGAAACCGTCCGCGCCCGCGGATTCCTTTCCGGCGGAAGCCATTTCAAGCGCCATGAGAGCAAGGCGCAGTCCGCCGTTATCAGCGGTGTTTTCCCCCAGCGTCAGCCTGCCGTTTACCTTTACGTCGCCCACGGCGGTGAAGGATGAGTACTGGTTCACGAAGCAGGAGGACCGCCGCTCGAACTCAAGCGCGTCATTCTCGGTCCACCAGTCGCGCATGTTGCCCTTTTCATCGAACTTGCGCCCCTGATCGTCGAAACCGTGGGTCAGTTCATGTCCGATTACGCCGCCTATGCCGCCATAGTTTATGGCGTCGTCGGCCTTGGCGTCAAAGAAGGGGGCCTGAAGTATCCCGGCGGGGAAATTGATGGTGTTCATGCCGGGGTCGTAATAGGCGTTTACAGTGGGGGCGGACATGTCCCATTCGCCCCTGTCCACAGGTTTGCCAATCTTGTCCAGCCTGCGGCGCAGCTCGAAATTCCAGCCGCGCGCGAAATTGCCGAATGCGTCGCCGCGCACGACGGAATAGGCGGAATAGTCGCGCCATTTTTGCGGATAGCCGATCTTGTTCTCTATCAGCGCCAGTTTGGCAAGAGCCTGTTTGCGCGTGGCCGGGGACATCCAGTCCTGGGAACCGATATCTTCCGCCATTGCCTTTTCGATATTGCGGACCATTTCAACGGCTCTTTCGCGCGACTTGCCCGCGAATGCGCGCTCAACATAGCTTTTGCCCAAAGCCTCGCCCAGCATTCCGTCTGCCTGGTCCACGCAGCGCTTCCAGCGGGGGCGCAGCTCCTTCGCTCCGCTGAGGATCTTCCCGTAAAAATAGAAGTTCTGGTTCACGAAAGCTTTGGACAGGAGGTCGGCGCGGGCATTTAGGACGTTCCAGCGCAGATAGGTCTTCCAGCTCTCAAGCGGAATGGAGGCAAGAAGCCTGTCCATTCCCCTGAAAAAGTCCGGCATGGACACATTCAGCGCGGCGGCCTTTTCCAACCCGGCCGCGTGGAAGTAGGCATTCCAGTCGAAGCCGGGAGTAAGCGCCGCCAACTGTTCCGGCGTCATCTTGTGGTAAGTATTGGCCGGGTCACGCAGGGCCACGTTGTCCAGAGACACTTTTGCCAGCTCGGTCTCTATGGCGAGGACCGCGCGCGCCGCGGCGGAAGACGCTGCGGCGTCATATCCGGCCAGGGAAAACATCTTCCCCACGTGCCCGGCATACTGTTCGCGCAGTTTTACCGAGTCGGCGTCCTCACGCAGATAGTAATCCCGGTCCGGCAGGCCCAGACCACCCTGGCTTATGACAGGGATGAACCGCGTCGCGTCCTTATAGTCCTGCTCGGAACCGAATCCGAAAAGAACCGGCACTCCCCCGGAGTGGAAACGGCCCAACTCGGCTGGCAGGGACAGCGTGGAGGTCAGCGCGTCTATACGGGCCAACTCCGGCCTGACAGGTTCCATACCCAGCGACTCAATCTTCTCCTCGTCCATGCAGGAGGCGTAGAAATCGCCAAGCTTCGACTCTTCAGGGGAAGGCTGTTTTGCCGAAGCGGCCCTTTCAAGAATATCCCTGAGCAGAAGGCGGTTCTTTTCAGCAAGCTCGTGAAAACGGCCCCAGCTGGACTGGTCTGCGGGAACCGGATTGTTTTTCAGCCAGCCGCCGCAGGCGAACTGGTAGAAATCCCGGCAGGGGTCGGCCTTGCGGTCAAGACCGGACAGGTCCAGCCCGTCGGAAGAAAAAGCGGGCAGGGCGACAAAGGGCAAAAGGAGCGGCAAAAGTCTTTTCATGTTCAAAGTATAGCTTTTCCCGCCCGCGCCCGGACATGGACTGCGTCATGGGAGCTGACGTCCGGCGGTGTTATAATTTAGTCATGGACCTTTCGGCCACATTCCGCGCGCTTCGCCATAAAAACTTCCGCCTTTTCATATACGGGCAGAGCATTTCGCTTACAGGCACATGGATGCAGCAGATAGCGGTCGGCTGGCTTGTATACAGGCTGACCGGCTCCGCCATGCTGCTCGGCATGACAGGCTTTCTGGGCCAGCTTCCGGCGGCCTTCTTCTCCCCCCTCGCCGGAGTTTTCGCCGACAGGTACGACAAACGCAAGCTTCTTATATGGGTGCAGGTGCTGGCCATGATTCAGGCCGCGCTGCTTGCAGTCCTTACGCTTTCCGGCCATGTGCAGGCCTGGCATGTGATAGCGCTGGGCGTGCTGCTCGGCTTCTCCAACGCCTTCGACATGCCGGTCCGCCAGTCCTTCTTCGTGGAAATGATAGGGAGCAGGGAGGATCTGCCTAACGCCATCGCGCTAAACTCCTCGATGGTCAACGCGGCGCGGCTGGTGGGACCATCGCTGGCGGGAATCGCGATAGCCTCTTTCGGGGAAGGCGTATGCTTCCTGCTGAACGCGCTAAGCTATATAGCCGTTATAAGCGCCCTCATGCGGATGGACATAACGCCTAAAGAGCGGCCGTTGAAGAACAAGGAAATACTGGCGGAGCTGGCCGAAGGCTTCCGCTACATAAACGCACTGCCGCTGAAATACATCGTCCTGCTGCTGGGCATGGTAAGCCTGCTGGGCATGTCCTACCAGGTCCTGATGCCGGTCTACGCCAAGGAAGCCCTGGGCGGAGGCCCTAAAACGCTCGGCTGGCTTGTCTGCGCCATTGGCGTGGGCGCGCTGACCATGGCCGTATATCTGGCCGGGCTTAAGGAACGCTTCAAGCTGTGCGGCTACATACCCTACGCCGCCATAGTCATGGGCTCCGCGATAGCGATACTCTCGTTCTCCCGCTCGCTCTGGTTTTCCCTTATATTCATGGCCCTCGCCGGGGCCGGCATGATGACGCAAATCGCCGCCAGCAACACTCTCCTTCAGACCTGCTCCCATGACCACATGCGCGGGCGCGTGATGTCGTTCTACGCCTTCTCCTTTGTGGGCATGGGCCCGTTCGGCAGCCTGCTGGCGGGCTCGGTGGCTGGCTGGCTCGGCGTGCGCAATTCCTTCCTCCTGAGCGGCGCCGCCTGCATAATAGGCGGACTGCTTTTCATCAAAAAACTCCCGGACCTTAAAGAACTGGTGCGGGAGCGGCTTTTCAGCTGACAAACAATATTATAGAGTGATTTCTGACGGCGGCTGGATCAACGCCGCGCAGATTTGCGTTCATTTAACGCGCTTGGGGGAAAAATGCAAAAGCTGAAGGCCGCTCTGTCTTCATTGTCCGGAAAATTCTCGGAAGGATGCGAAAATCTGTTCAAACGCCAAAACCCGGGGCTGCTTGCCCTGGCTGTGATACTGGGAATGGCATCCGTCGCAGTCCCCGTCAGGCAGAAAGACCAGCCCGGGCTCATTTCCTTCCAGGCAAGCCAAATCACCCTGCCGGACTTCGAAAAAGACGCCGCCCCGCCGGCACTGGTGATAACATTCCTTGAATCCGCCGCTAAACTGGACCTTATAGGCAAGCCGTTCAAAAATCCGGATATGCTGTCCCCGGAAATAAAAGGCTCATGGTGCTGGAGCAACGGCAGCCAGCTCGTGTTTATCCCGGAAGAGCAATGGCTGCCGGGAACGGACTATAAGGGAATACTGCCCCCTTCCATGTTCCCGAAAGACGCCCGGATAGCAAAACTTAAATACTCAGTACATACCCCGGATTTCGCAATAACGGAGTTCAGCGGTGAATTCTACCAGCATCCGGTGAACCCGGAGGAGAAGCGCGTCATAGCCACGATGAAGTTCACGCACCCGGTGGACACTGCCCTGCTGGAGAAGAATATCGCTCTCAAAGCGGACAATGATGTCTGGGCGGGCGCGGGCCGCGGCTTCAGCGTCACCTACAACAAAAGCTTCACGGCCGCATACATACATTCCGACCCGGTGCGCGTTCTTCCAAACGAACGTTCCGTCCCATTCCATGTAAAGAACCTCAAGTCATCGTTCGGGGGCAATGAGGCCTCCGCCGGGGAAACATCGGTAACCATTCCAAGCATATACAGCATGTTCCGCGTCGCGGACGTATCCGCCAGAATCATCAGGAACGAGCAGTACGAGCCGGAAACCGTGCTTACGATGGACTTCACCAGCGGCGCCACGGAACAGGAGGTGGCCAAAAACATTTCAGCCTGGCTGCTGCCCAAGGACAAGCCCGCGGAACCCGGCGAACCGGAGCGCAAGAATTTCCGCTGGACCGCGGACAGAATAAGCGACAGGATGCTCGCCCAGCTCCCCAGGCTGGAACTGGAACCGATAGCCACGGAGAAGGAGTACGCCCCGCTGCACAGCTTCCGTTTCCAGGCGCCGCCGGGAAGATTCATACACGTCAGGATAAACGCCGGAACATCCTCCTACGGCGGTTACACGCTGGCCGCCGCGCACAGTTCAACCCACAGGGTGCCGGACTTTCCAAGGGAACTCGCCATCATGCGGGACGGGACCATACTCAGCGTTACAGGCGACAAAAAACTTCCGGTGGTCTCGCGCGGCATTCCCGGTGTCAAGTTCGAACTGGGCAGGATAATACCTTCCCAGATAAACCATTTAATCAGCCAGACGGGCGGGAACTTCAAGTCCCCGAATTTCTCCAATTACGGCTTCGACCAGGACAATATAAGCGAAAGCTTTTCCATAACAAAGACGCTGGACGACTCGTCTCCCGAAAAGAACCAGTATTCCTCGCTGGACATGTCCGAGTTCATGAAGACTGACCCGCAGGGCATCAGGCGCGGACTGTTTTTCCTCTCCGTGAAGGAATATGACCCGGTCAAGAAAGAAGAGGGCCGGGAAAGGGACCGCCGCATGATACTGGTGACCGACCTCGGCCTGCTGGTGAAGGAGGCCAAAGACGGGTCCCGCGATGTTTTCGTGCAGTCGGTGCGCGGAGGAACGCCTGTCTCCGGCGCCACGGTGGAAGTCCTCGGCAAAAACGGCATACCGGTCGCCACGAGGCAGACGGACGAACGCGGCCACGCGGCATTCCCGTCGCTGGCCTCGCTGACGCGGGAAAAGCAGCCCGTGGCCTACACCGCGCGCAAGGGGGACGACCTCTCCTTCATGCCCTTCAACTGGTCAGACCGGGAGCTCAGTTTCTCCCGCTTCGACGTGGGAGGAGCTGAGGAGCGGGCTTCGTCGGACTCCCTGGAGGCGTTCCTCTTCTCCGACCGGGGGATATACCGCCCCGGGGACGAGATGCGCTTCGGCATCATGGTCAAGGCCGGGGACTGGAAACGACAGCTTTCCGGCATACCCCTCGAGGCCGCCCTGACCGACCCGCGCGGCGCAGAGATATACGCCAGACCCGTCAAGGCCGGCCCCGGAGGGCTGATGGAACTTTCCTATACTACCGAGGAGATATCCCCCACCGGCTCATACACGCTGTCGCTTTACCTGATGCGTGACAATAAACGAACGGAGATGCTCGGTTCCGTCACCGTCAAGGCGGAGGAATTCCTGCCGGACCGCATGAAGATAACCGTCCGGATGAACAGGGAGCAGGGGGAAGGCTGGATAAAACCGGAAGGCCTCGGCGGCATGGTAAACGTTCAAAACCTGTTCGGCTCGCCCGCGCAGGGCCGCCGCGTGGCGGGACGCCTCATCTACGCGCCACACCCGCCGGTGTTCCGCCAGTACCCGGACTACATATTCTCCGACCCGAAGGCCGGGGACAGGACCTTCACCGAAATGCTGGCCGAGGAGCATACCGACCAGGACGGCAACGCTTCCTTTGATTTCGACCTGGGCAAACTGGAAAGAGCTTCCTGCATGCTGCGCTTCCAGGCGGACGCCTTCGAGGCCGGCAGCGGACGAAGCGTGGGAGGAGAAGCCTCCACGCTAATCAGCACGCTGGACTATCTGGTCGGCTACAAGCCGGACGGAGACATGGCTTATGTCCATAAGGGCAGCACGCGCACGGTCAGCATCATAGCGGTCAATCCATCGTTGAAACAGATAACGCTTGCCGGACTGCACGCCCGCCTTTACGAGCAGAAATTCGTGTCCGCGCTGATAAAGCAGGAAAGCGGAGTCTACAAGTATGAGTCGGTGCTGAGGGAAATACAGATAAGCACCTCCGCGCTTACCCTGCCTGAAAAAGGCTATACCTACAAGCTGCCCTCCGGCACCGCGGGAGATTTCCGCCTCTCCATAAGGGACGCGAAGGAAACGGAGCTTTCAAGCATAAAATTCAGCGTCGTGGGTTCCGGCAACATCGCCCGCTCGCTGGAAAAGAACGCGGAGCTGCAGCTGCGGCTCAGCAAAAGCGACTATGCTCCCGGAGAGGAAATAGAGTTCCAGGCCAGGGCGCCATACGCGGGCGGCGGCGTGGCCACAATCGAACGGGACAGGGTGTACGGCTTCAAGTGGCTGAAGAGCGACGCGCCCACCTCCGTCCAGCGCATAAAGGTCCCGGAGAATCTGGAAGGCAATGGCTACCTGTGCGTTTCGTATGTAAGGGACATCGGCTCCCGGGAAGTGTTCATGAGCCCGCTGAGCTACGCCTGCGAGCCCTTCACCGTAAGCAGGGACAGACGCACGTCCCAAATAACCCTCTCCGCCCCGGAAACCGCCAAACCCGGCGAGCCGCTGAAGATAAAGTACAAATCGTCGAAACCCGGCAGAATAATAATCTACGCCGTGGACGAAGGCATACTCCAGGTCGCCGCGTACAAGCTGCCTGACCCGCTGGGCCACTTCTTCCGCAAGCGCGCCCTCGGAGTGCGCACGCTGCAGATACTGGACCTGATACTGCCGGAGTTCAGAATCATACAGTCCCTGTCCGCGCCGGGCGGCGACCAGGACGGCCGCGCTATAGGGAAAAACCTGAATCCGTTCAGGCGCAAGCGCGACAAGCCCGTGGCCTACTGGTCCGGCATACTCCCCTGCGATTCGACGGAACGGGAGACCGTCTACAACCTGCCGGACTATTTCAACGGCTCGCTAAAGATAATGGCAGTGGAAGCGTCCGACGAAGCGCTGGGCACGGCCTCAGCGAAAACCACCGTGCGCGGGCCGCTGGTCCTTACGCCTTCGATGGCGCTGGCCGCCGCGCCGGGCGACGAACTGGAGTTCTCCGTCGCGCTGGCCAACACGCTGCCTGGTTCCGGCAAGAACGCTAAAGTGGAAGTGAAACTGGAACTATCCTCCAACCTGAAACCGCTGGACGGGGACAAGAGGTCGCTGACCGTGCCCGAAAACGGGGAGGCCGTAATAACTTTCCGGCTTAAGGCGCAGGATAAGCCCGGCAACGCCACCGCCACGGTTTTGGCGGCCATTGCCGGCCAGACCGTAAAGGCATCGCAGACGGCCAGCATAAGGCCCCAGACGCCGCACCGTGTAACCTCGCGCAGCGGCGCGCTCAAAACAGCCGGAGCCACGGTCAAAATAGAGCGGAGTATGTATCCCGACTACAGGCGGCTGGAGGCTACGGTCTCCCCGCTGCCGCTTGCGCTGGCCAACGGACTCTCGGCTTACCTGGACAACTTCCCCTACGGCTGCACGGAGCAGCTGGTCAGCAAGGCATTCTCCGCCCTCACGCTGGCCAAAACGCCGGAATTCGGCGGAAGCCGGGAAAAGGCGGAAGCGGCGGCGGAAGTGACGCTGAAAGCCCTTGTGGCGCGGCAGAATTCCTCCGGCGCTTTCGGAGTGTGGACGGACAACAGCTTTACCGTGCCGTTCCACACGGCTTACGCCATGCATTTCCTGACCGAAGCCGAGGAAAACGGCTTCCCGCCGCCAAGCGGGACATTCTCACGCGGCATGGCAAAACTCGCCGAAATGGGAAAGCAAAACCCGGGCTACATACATGGCGGCCGCGATGCCGCCTACGCCCTTTACGTTCAGGCCCGTAACGGCGTCCTGGTGACCAACGACCTAGAGACACTGCGCCAGCGGCTGGACAAGAAGTATCCGAACAAAGAGTGGCGCGGCGATACTACTGCGCTATTCATGGCGGCCACTTACAAGCTCCTCCGGCAGGACAAGGCGGCCTCCGCACTGATGGAAGGCCAGAGGATAGGCAGCGCGTCAAGCGGCGATATCTTCGGTGACGCGCTCTCAAGGGACGCGTACCTGCTGTATCTGACGGCCAAGCATTTCCCCGACAGGCTGGATTCGCTGGAGCCGGAAGACCTGACGAAAATGGCCGCCCTGGTCGCACAGGAAAGGTACAACACCTTCTCCTCCGCCGTGACGATACTGGGATTGCAGGCGATTACAAAGGCGTCGGAACAGTATTCCGCGCAAAATTTCGGCCTGACGCAGTGGATTGGCGGCAAGGAACAGCCGATACCGCTTCCGGCGAGGACGTTCTCTAAAATCGAGTTCTCCCCCCAGGCCGAGCGACTGATGTTCAAAAACGACGGCGACAGACCCATGTTCTATCAGGCCCTGATGTCCGGTTTCGACGCGCAACCGCCGAAGCAGGAAGTGCGGGAGGGCCTTGAAATACACAGGGAATACGTGGACGAAAACGGCGCGGCCGTCTCATCGGTCGCGCTCGGTTCGAAGGTCAAGGTCCGCATACGCCTGCGCGCCCGGGATAATGCCACGCTGGAAAACGTGGCCGTGGTGGACCTGCTGCCCGGCGGTTTTGAAGTGGTAAACGAAAGGGCGGCCGCCCCCGTCAAACCCAAGGTGGAAAAGCCGGCAGAGGAAAGCTACGAAAGCGAGGGTGGGATGGAAGGCGAGGATGATGCCGAAGAGCAGACGGAACCTTCCGGTTTTGGATCGCCCTCATCAGGCTGGCATATCGATTACACGGACATAAGGGAAGACCGCGTGGTGCTTTACGGGACCATTCGCGACGATGCGGAATTCACATACACGATACAGGCCGCCAACCGGGGGACTTTCAACATACCGCCGGCGTTTGCCCAGTCCATGTACGACAGGACCATTCAGGCCCTGCGGCCGTACAGTCAAGCCATAACCGTCAAATGACCAGGCCGCGCAAGCGCGCGATTATCGCCGCCGCCCTGCTGTCCGGGGCGGCGGCTTTATGCCTTGCGCGCCTTTGCGCCGCCCCTCCGGGCAGCCGCGTGCCCCTCTCACGGGAACTGCGGGACAGGCACGGCACGCTTCTGCGCTTCACGCTCTCTTCAGACCAGAAGTACCGGCTCTGGCTGCCGCTCGCGGAGATTTCACCGACTTTGGTGGAAGCGACCCTTCTTCAGGAAGACAGCCATTTCAGGATGCACCCCGGCATAAATCCGGTTTCGCTCTGCCGCGCCTTTTACAGCACATACATCAGCAAAGGGCGGAGAATCGGCGGGTCCACTCTCACGATGCAGCTTGCCCGCATCATCTACCGTATAAACTCCAAAACCCCGGCCGGCAAGCTGGCGCAGATGGCCCGCGCCCTCCAGTTGGAGGCGATGTACTCCAAAAACCAGATACTGGAAGCATATATGAACCTCGCCCCCTACGGAGGGAACGTGGAAGGAGCCGGGGCCGCGGCAAGAGTATATTTCGGCAAGGACGCCGCGGAACTTACGCTGCAGGAAGCCCTTACTCTGTGCGTCATACCAAAAAGCCCCGGCCTGCGTAGCCTGCGCGGCGGCCCCAGCTCGGAACTGGCTAAAGCCCGCTCGGCCCTGTTCGCGCGCTGGAGAAGCCGCCACCAGGAAGATGCGGAAAAGGAGACGTTCATCTCCTCCCCCATGCGACTGGACGCCCCCGGCTCCCTGCCATTGCTGGCGCCGCATTTTACCGATTCCATCCTGGCGGACTACCCGTCAGTCCGGAGAGAGCGGACCACGCTGGACCTGCCGCTTCAAAGCGCGGCGGAGCGCAAGCTTGCCGCATACATAATACGCAGGCGGGAATACGGCCTGGCAAACGCCGCCGCGCTGATTGTGGACACCAGGGACATGGGAGTGCGCGCGGCGGTAGGCTCCGCGGATTATTTCAACAGGGAGATATCGGGGCAGGTCAACGGGACGCAGGCGCCGCGTTCGCCGGGTTCGGCCATAAAGCCTTTCATCTACGCCCTCGCCATGGAGCAGGGGATTGTACACCCCATGACAATGCTCAAGGACACCCCCTTCTCATACAGGGGTTTCAACCCGGAGAACTTCGACGGAGATTTTCAGGGCCCGCTGCACGCGCGGGACGCGCTCATAAAAAGCCGCAACGTTCCGGCCGTCTACCTGGCAAGCCGCCTGAAGGAACCGACGCTGCACGCCTTCCTGAAAAAAGCGGGAGTGACTCCGCTGCGCGAAGAGGGATTTTACGGCCTCTCGCTGGCATTGGGCGGCGCGGAAATCAGCATGGAGAAAATCGCGGAACTCTACGCCATGCTCGCCAACGAAGGCAGGCTGAAACCCCTGCGCAAGCTGGAGTCGGAAAACATATCCGGAGGCGAAAAAATGCTTTCCCCGGAAGCGGCCTACATGGTTCTGGACATACTGAAGGACAATCCGCCTCCGGCACAGTCTTTCCGCAGGGACTGGACGGCGGGCAATGTGCCGATAAGTTGGAAAACGGGCACTTCGGCGGGATTCCGGGACGCATGGGCCATAGGCGTGGCTGGCGGATATGTAGTGGCGGTATGGGTGGGGAATTTCGACGGCAGACCTAACCCGGCGTTCATAGGCGCGGACGCCGCCGCCCCGCTGATGTTCGAACTTGTGGACGCGCTGAAGGGACTGCATTTCGTGACCGGCGGAGAACGCCGTCCCGTGCCGCCGGGGCTGACGAAAACGGAAGTATGCGCCGTCTCGGGCCAGATACCCGGTCCGCATTGCCAGGTGAAAGCGAAAACCCTCTTCATAGCGGGGAAATCCCCCATAACCAAATGCTCCATACACCGGCAGGTGGCGGTAAGCGCGGTCAGCGGCATGGCCGCCTGCCCCGGAGACGCGAAGGTCGTGTATAAAACCTATGAATTCTGGCCTTCTGACCTGTTGAAAATATTCCGTCAGGCAGGCATACCACGCAGACTGCCTCCCCCGCCCGACCCCTCCTGTTCCTTCACGGCAGGCATTTCGGGACGGGCCCCGGCCATAACCTCGCCGCAGGCTGGCGTAGTGTACAGCCTTCCCGCAGACGGCAAGAGGGCGGACAAGATATCGCTTTCGGCAGTGACGGACAGCGACGCGGAAACCGTATACTGGTTCGTGGATGCCGAATATGTCGGCGCAGCCCCCGCGGGACAGCCCGCCTTCTGGAAACCCAAGCCCGGCACATTCACGGTGCGCGCGGTCGACGACCGCGGACGGGCCGATTCAAGAAAAATGACCGTCGCCATAGCCCAATAAATAAGGCCCTCCATAAGGAGGGCCTTATTCCGCGGAACTGAAAATTCTAGGCCAGCTCTTTCCAATAGCGGCGGACGAGGGACTTTTCGAAACCGAGAGGCTCATACAAGCCTTCCCGCCCGGCGGGAACGAGCACGCCCTTGCAGCCGCGCTCGCGGCACCAGACGGAGAACTGGTCCACCATTGCCTTGACCGCGCCCTGCTCGCGCGCATCCTTTTCCACATACAGCTGGTCAATCAGGCCGGCGCGGCATTCGAAATCAGGCTCAAGGCGGGTTGTTCCGGCAAGGAAACCAGCCAGCTTCCCGTCCTGCCTGCACGCGACAAGCGTGAAGTAGGACTGGTCGCCAAGAAATTGCGCCAGCATGTCTTGAAGACCATCTCCCGCATCGTCATGGTAGAGCTTTGACAACAGTTGGAAGATGCTCTCCGCATCGGCGGCGGACGGCTGCCTGTAAGTCACCGTATTCATAACAGAAACAATAACCCTCCACAGGATGATAACTGCCAATATTGTACCTCAAAACCGGCGGCAGATAAACGGGGGCCCACTTCGTCAAGCGCCATATAGCATTCCCCGGTGTCCCAGCCATCGCCCGCCGCAGCTTTGCAGGCCAGCCTTGCGGCGGAGGTTTCAAAAGACACGTCAGCCACGATGATGCCGCCGCCTTTTTTCATATGCGGACGCAGGAATGAGAGGAATTCCACCTTCGCATCGTCTTCGAGATGATGAAGCGCATAGCCGGCGGTTATATAATCGAACGTCACGCCAAACAGGGAGGAAGGAAGGCCCCGCGAAAAATCATGACAATGAAGAACGGCCCCGGGCATGGCGTCCCGCGCGCGCTCCAGCATTTTTGCCGAAAAATCCAGCGCATGCACTTTTGCTCCGGCATCGCACAGGGGCTTTACCAGCGTGCCTGGGCCGGTGCCGATATCAAGTATGAGGCAATCCTCCGGCTTCCGGACCAGAGAGCGGGCGGCAGAAAGCACCTTCTCATAGCCATCAAAAGGGTAGCGGCTTGCGCTGGACGTGGGGTCATAACGTCCAGCCCAACGGTCGAACAAATCATTTTTATGGATGGTTCGCCTCCTTTGGAGCCGGGGAACGCAGCTTCCAGCCGTCGATATCGAACCCTCCCATTTTTTTAAGGACGTAATGCGTCAGCTTCTCCGCTTCCGCGAAATCCTGCACTTCTAGACAAAGCCTGGCCAGGCGGGAGAAGCGCGTGTCCGGGAAAACCGGCAGACGCTGGCCCCTGCGATAGGCCGTATCCGAAAAATAGAGATAGAGCTTGTCCGGCGCGCCCGTTTCAGCCCGCAGAAACCGGGCATAGTTTCTGATTACGGAACCGACATGGCGGGCATAAAGCCAGGCGAACCCGGGCGAATCGCTGTGATGGAGGTCGCGCAGGTTTTCGAGCTGGTCCCACATGCCGTACTTGGAAAGTTCAAGCCAGCGTTTTGAGACTGGGCCGGGTTTTTTCTTCAACTGCCGCTTTGCCGCGGTGACAAGCCGGGAGACCGCTCCGGTCTTGTCGAAAAGCACGCGGCCGATGGCGAACATGCGGGCATCAACGTGCTCGCCGTCCCGGAAATCCTCCAGGAAGTAACGCCGGTGCGCTGCGGCGGAATTGGCGAAATACTCTATCAGATGCCCGTGGACGCGCTTGTTGCCGCGTTCGCGCCATTTGACGGAATCGGCGAGCAAAATATGCACGTCCACATCGGAATGCGCAGTCGCCGTTCCGGACGCGTAGCTGCCTGTGAGTACAGCGCCTATAACTTCGGGCCGGTCACGCCAGTCCTTCAGGAATTCCTCAACGGCTATCAGATGCTCTTCCATAAATAATCCTTTGCGGCAAAACGTTCAAGCGCGGGAATGCCTGTCCGCGAGAAGCAGAAGGGCGGAACTCCAGTCGGCGAGCTGTGAGAAATAATGCTCCGGACGCTTTGCCCTGTCCCCGGCCAGTTCCCCCCACCTCGATGCCGTGGAGAAAACTTCCCGGTCCAAACCCTCGAGAAGCGGGGCAAGGGCCTTTTTTGAAGGGACGTATTTGCCAGTTTCCAGAAACAACTTGGCCTGAAGCATGAAAAATGCGGCCTTGTAGACTCCGGCAAGTCCCTCGGCCATCCCGGGCAGGTCATTTGAATAAACCATCGTGTGCCTGGCAAAGTGCAGCACGCCTGAAGCGTTTATGCGGATATATTCCGCCACTTCCGCCTTTGTCGGGGGAAGGACAATTCCGTCAAGACTCCCATGAATAATATTGCAGCCGTTCATGAAATGAAACAACTCATGGCGTGGCCAGGCTCGCATTTCCTCCCGGCCGCAGATAAAGCCGCAGGCTTTTTCCCTGAACGGCATGCCTGCAAGGATACGGCGGTAGGCGGCGATATCCTCCGGTCTGACTTCATCCAGCACCATATTGATATCGATGTCGCTGGAAGGGCCGGCTTCGCCCCGCACCCAGCTTCCGGCATGGGCGACGAAAAGCAGTCTGTTCCCGAAGGCGGAACGCAGGCCTGACATAATGGCGGAAAGCCATGCCTCAAGATTGAACTGTTCGTTCATGGAACCTCCTAAACAATGGTTATATATGGGAAAACAAGCAGTTGCGACATCCTTATCTTACAAAAAAGCCGCCGCCCATGTTCAGGGCGGCGGCTTGCACAAACGTTATGGAACACTCGGATTATGCGGCCTTACTACAAGAAGGGAGAGAATACCGCATCCACGTTCTCTGGACAAACCAGCCAAACACGCGGCACGACCTATCCCGCCTTCCGTTCCGTTTCGCTATCCGACAGATAACCCGACATCTGCCATCAGGCTATCGAGTGCCGACGCGGTTCCCGGCAGATGAATTAATACTTGTAGTGGTCGGCTTTGTAGGGACCGTCCACCTTTACGCCTATGTACTCCGCCTGAGCCTTGGAGAGCTTTGTAAGCTTCACGCCGATTTTATCGAGATGCAGACGAGCGACCTCTTCGTCAAGATGCTTGGGCAGACGGTAAACGCCGACCTTCATCTTGTTGGTCCAGAGCTCCAACTGAGCCAGCGTCTGGTTGGAGAAGGAGTTGCTCATCACGAAGGACGGATGTCCGGTGGCGCAGCCTAGGTTGACGAGACGGCCTTCCGCGAGAATGTATATCTCGCGCTTGTTGGGCAGAACGTACTTGTCTACCTGCGGCTTGATGTTTACTATCTTGACGCCTGGCTTTGCGGCGAGGGCTGAGACCTGTATTTCGTTGTCGAAATGACCAATGTTGCAGACTATGGCCTGGTCCTTCATCTTGAGCATGTGGTCTACGGTTATGATGTCGCGGTTGCCGGTGCAGGTGACGTAAATATCGCCGGCGCCGAGGGTGTCCTCGACTGTTGCGACCTCGTAGCCCTCCATCGCGGCCTGAAGGGCGCAGATGGGGTCTATCTCGGTGACGATAACGCGGGCGCCCATGCCGCGCAGGGCCTTGGCTGACCCCTTGCCGACATCTCCGTAGCC
>Ga0074197_1000666_pt1 | contig 38357 bp, 35 predicted proteins | sample EPASupsiteSAE305_FD_64526 | JGI IMG/M metagenome (GOLD analysis project Ga0074197, IMG submission 64526) | Bioremediated contaminated groundwater microbial communities from EPA Superfund site, New Mexico - SAE3-05 reassembly with SPADES | ecosystem: Environmental > Aquatic > Deep subsurface >...
GGCGTATGTGGACGAGAAGCAGGGGGAGAATCAGGGGGGGGAAGGGCGCGACCGGGAGGACTGGGGATGGCACCGAAGGCAGGCTGGGCTGGAGCACGAGGCCGAGCCACTGCAGAAACGCGAAAAGGTACGCGCCGAATGCCGCCCTAAACGGTTTCCAGCCGCCGAATATCGTGATGGAGAGTACAATCCAGCCGATACCGTCGAGGCCGGAAATGGTGCCCTTCCATCCCGCCTTTACCGAAAGTGAATAGATCGGGCCCGCCAGTCCCGCTATGGCGCCGCCGATGACCGCGTAGAGATAGCGCAGGCGGTTTACGTTGGCTCCGCGGATATACGCGGCGGCGGGGCGCTCTCCGACGCCGCGCAGGATGAGGCCCGGCCTTGTTCTGAAGATGAAGAACCACGCAAGCACAATGAGGATGAACGAAAGATACGTCATTACATCCTGACGGAAGAATATCGTGCCGAGAACGGGTATTCGCTCAAAACCGGGGATGGGGACCTGAGAGATCCGCGGTCCGACCTTGCCCATGATCGGGTTGCCGAGGAAATAGGAGAGATCACGGCAGAGCAGGGCGAGCACAAAACCGACCGCCACCTGCGACTGGAGGAGTGTCAGGCTCGCGAACGCGACGATGAGGGAGACGAGGGCGCCGATGGCCGCCCCGGCGAGAAAGCCGAGCACCACGCTGCCCGTCGCGAGAGCGACCGCGAAACTCCCCATCGCAGACAGAAGGATCATGCCGTTCATGGAGAGGTTGAGCACGCCGGCCCGTTCGGAAATGGTTTCGCCGATGACGGCGAAAAGTATGGGCGCGGCGGCCGCGAGCACGCCGGCAATGCTTGTAACGAGGGCTGAATTATTCATGATGATACCTTCGTTTTTTTGAGGAGTTTTGTCCGGACTCCCTGGCCGAGAATGACAAAGAGCACCAAGGTTCCCTGAAGCACGCCCGCCAGCGAGGAATCCAGCTTGAGGATGATCGGCAGTTGAATCGACCCCACATTGAGGGCGGCGAAGAAAAGTGCTACCGGAGCGGCGAGGCTCGCCTTATAGCCGACCAGCATGGCCACCATGAGGCCCAGGTAGCCATAGCCGGATGAAATTGAGGGGATGAGGCGGTGGTACACGGCAGTCACCTGAACCGCGCCCGCGAGACCCGCGAAGACGCCGCAGATCGCGAACGAGGCCATCATGTGCTGCCAGGTGGGGATGCCCAGGATGTAGGCGGACTTTGGGTTTCTGCCGACCGCTTTGAGTTTCAGGCCGAAATAGGTGCCCTCGATCGTCGCGTAGACCGCGATGATGCCGACGATGGCGATCACGAGGGTCGCCGGCGTAAGCCGCGAAGAGCCCGCGGCGATCGGCATCCAGAGTGAACGGTCGAAGGGGAGGGTCCCCGACATGGAGGCGACGCCGGGGCGCTTCCATGGCCCAAAGATGAGCCAGATATTGAGCGCCGTCGCCACAAAGTTGAGGCCGAGGCCGCCAAAAATTTCGTTCACCCCCCCAAATGTCTTGAGTGCTCCCGCGAGCAGAGCCCAGAGTGTCCCGCCGAGCATGCCGGCCAGCACCGCGATTACCAGAATGAGCGAGGGATTCCAGCCCGAATCCTGGAGAAGGCGCATCGCCCAGGTGGTAAAGATGGCCCCGAGCGTGATCTGACCCTCGATGCCGATGTTCCAGAGACCTACCGTAAATGTTACAAGCAGGCCCGAAGTGGCCAGAAGAAGGGGGACCCATGAGACGAGGACATTTGACACGACATCCCACGAGCCCACCGCGCCGAGCATAATGTATTTGTACGCGGCAAAAGGCTGGGCTCCGGCCAGGGAGAGTACCAGCGTCGTGACGATGAGCGCGAAAAGGATGGCTCCGATTTGAAAAAGTATCCGGTTGGTGCGAGTGTCACGCATGGGCCGCCTCCGTCTCGAGCATGTCCCAGTCTTTGCCGCCGATCAGGCGCCCCAGGCGCTCAACGTTCAGTGAACTGGCATTGAGTGGCGGGGTCACCCTCCCCGCGAAAAACACCAGCACGCGGTCGCTGTACTTGAGGATTTCGTCGAGGTCGGACGAGATGAACACAATGGCCGTGCCGTTGGCGCAGCGCTCTTTGAGCTTGCCCCAGATGTAGATGGTCGACTCGACGTCGAGCCCCCTCGTCGGGTGCTCGACCAGAATGAGCTTCAGGGGATCGCGCATGAGCGCGAGGAGGGCTCTCTGCTGGTTGCCGCCGGAAAGCGATTCCACGGTGCTGTCTGGTCTGCCCTTGATGTTGTAAAGCGCGATGCGGCTTTTGGCGAGGTCTTCCGCTTTTTTACGGTCGATAAAGAAACCTCTCATGCCCTCCGAGAGGATGAAGTGTTCCGTAAGCGAGAGTCCCGGGATGAGTGCCTGTTCGAGTCGCGCGGCGGGAAGGTAGGCGACGCCTTTTTTGCGGAATTCGTGGTAGGTCTGGCCCGTCATGTCCTTCTCTTCCTCATCGAGGCAGAAGGAACCTCCCACTGGCTGAGAGAGACCCGCGCAGGCGCTCAGAAAGAGAGTCTGACCGGAGCCTTCCATGCCTGCCAGCCCAATCACCTCGCCGGCATGTACCTGAAGATCGACTCCTTTGATCTGGATTCTGACGCCATCCAGATCGATGTGTTTGGCGTTGAGCACGTTCATGCCCATCTTGAGCTGTGTTTTGGACTCCTGGGGCATCTCCTTGCCGAACATCATTTCGACGAGGGCTTTTGTAGCAAAAGGCAGTTCCATCGTGCCGATGAGCTTGCCCTGGCGCAGAACCGTCGCCCGGCTGCAAAGCGCCTCGACATCTTCAAGCTTGTGGGAAACAAAGAGAATGGTCATGCCTTCGGCCGCAAGTTTTTTCAGCGTCGCAAAGAGTTTTTCCTTCTGTGGAAGACTGATGCCGGTGGTCGGCTCGTCCAGGATAAGAACGCGCGCCCCCAGCCACAAGAGACGAAGGATTTCGAGCTGCTGGCGCTCGCCGACAGTGAGCGTGTCCACATACGATTCGGGATCGATCGAAAAATCGAAGCGGGCGGAAAGCTCTTTGAATTCTTTGGACGCTCTCTTGCGGTTCGGCAGCAGCCCGCCTTTTTCCCCCAGGATAAAATCATCGATGACTTTGAGAGGCGGAAAATCCAGAGGGTCCTGGTGCAGCATGCCGATGCCTTGCCGGATCGCGTCCGCTGGTGTGTCGATTTTGACCTTTTCCCCATCGAGGAGGATGTCGCCGGAATCGGGGCTGTAGAAGCCTGACAGAATTTTCATGAGAGTGCTTTTTCCCGCGCCGTTCTCCCCCAGAATACCCTCGATGGTGGATGGAGGAACGGTGAAGGAAATATTGTCGTTTGCACGCAAGGCACCGAAACACTTTGTTATTCCACGTAGCTCAACCTGCATTGCTGCCTTCTTTTTGCCCTCTCTATGCACCGCGGAGGCGCGGAGAGTACCAGTTGGACTGCTCCGTGCCTCCGCGATTGCCGTGAAAGGGCATCTTTTTTGCTGCTTATATTATTTTGATACCGATTGCCCTTCCATGCCCTGAAGAAGCTGTGGCAGGTACCAAATTTGCTGGTCAGTAGCCTTTTCCTTGTTTTTCAGGAAAACCGTGCCATCTTGGTAATTGAGCGGACCGACCCACAGGTTGAGGCCTTTGCCGAGTTCGCCGACAAACTTGTCGACCGCGGCGGAGGCGTCTTTGGAGAGGGTTCCCTTGTTGAAGCCGACCGCCGAGGTGTCCGGGTTGTTGATGTTCTTCCAATCCGGCCCGTTCCACTCAAAGTGATTCTTCCAGGTTCCGTTCATCGCGGATTTTACGGCGTTCACGTACGCCGGTCCCCAGTTGAAGTAAGGAACGCCGAGCGAGACACCCTTGCCTTCATCGATGGCCTTGGAATAATCGTAGGGGATTGCCCAGACTTGCTTGCCCTGCGCCGTGTACTTCGCGGCTTCGGCGACTGCTTCGGTGGTGTCGATGCCGGAGATGACGACGTCAAAGCCCGAGTTGAAGAAATCGTCTGCGACCTGCGTCGGATCGGAGGTGACGCCGGGGATGTTGAACCAGAATCCGATCCAGGTGACCTTGAAGGTGAGTTTCGCGGGGTCTTTCTTGAGATAGTTGACCCAGGCATAGCGCGCGCCGAGATAGGCGGAGGACGCGAGGCGGCGGGTTTCGTCGTTGATGAGCGGGCCAAGGAAGCCGATCTTGCCGGTTTTGGTCGTCATCGCCGCGGCGACGCCCGCGACCATCTTCATGTATTCCATCCTGCCCATGACGTTGATCATGTTGGGAAGGGGCAAGTAGTTTTTGCCCTCTTTCCACTGCTGTGAGCCTGAAGTAAGGATGACGAAGATGTCCGGATGGTCCTGGGCGAACTTTATGGCTTCGTCAGTCATGTCATCCGAGCTGAAGATAACGAGTTTGGCACCTTGGGCGACGAGGCTTTCGCCGAGCTGGGATACCGTTGTGCCCGGACGGTCTGCCGAATTCGCCTTGTCGATGTACACGAGCTTGGTACCTGGCACTTTTGCCAGGACATACTGCAAGCCGTCATAGTTTGCCTGGCTCCAGCCGTGGTCGTTGTAAGGACCGACCATAACGAGGCCAATGGTGAGATTGGGCCCTGCCGCGGGGGGTGTACTCTGGGCAAAGGCACCCGAGACCGCCACGAGGGCGATAGTTAACAGCAAAAAGAGCTTGGAAATATCGCGCATCTTTCTACTCCTCTTTAAACCTTTCTCGGCAACGCCGAGCTGATCAATTCTTTCATGAGGCCGCCTTAATGTCAAGGTAAACCAGAGCCTATGGCTGCATTTTTATTCCTAATTGATAGCAATAATATGCGAATTCGGCTTGGTCGGGTCCTGCGGCCACCCACGCTCTCAGTGTCTCTTTCAAGTCGGCAATGAGAGCGGGCAGCCCTGCAGTCTCCGCGCGCATGCATAAGAGTAGCGCAGTTGGCTTCTGCGCGCAAATCAATTTCTGCAAAAAGAGAGGAATTCGTCCGGGAAAGGATTCTCGAAACGCATAATTTGCTTTGTAAAAGGATGTTCTATCGTCAAGGCTGTGGCATGAAGACACAGGCGCCCGAGGGGATCGGTGCGGGCTTTATACCGTGTGTCGCCAGCCACCGGATGGCCTGCCGCCGAAAGCTGTGCGCGGATTTGATGTTTTCTGCCCGTTTCCAGACTGAGTTCCAGAAGGCAGTAGCGGTTTCCTTTCTTTAAAACACGCCATCTGGTGATTGCCCGGAGCGCACCCCTTACCCCGGGCTCGGCGACATACACCGTTCCGGCGCGATTCTCGATAAGCCACGAATCGAAAAGCCCGGATTCTCCCTGAAATGTGCCTTCGACGAGCGCCACATAGATTCTCTCTCTGACAAGCTCGTTCCATCGGGACATGAGGATTTTCTTGCCCATCGCACTCTTCGCGAACATCATGACCCCGGAAGTATCCCGATCCAGACGGTGAACGACCGCCGGCCTCGCGCGTGGGTTCGATTTTCTCATGTGATCGGTCACAATATCGTACAGGGTTTTTGCCCTGGAGCCCTCGGGCGCAATTACCGCGAGGCCTACAGGCTTAGAGACTACGATTATATCTCTGTCCTCGTAGAGATAGTCAATTTTCCCCCAGTGCCCGCCTGAGGGAGATGCTCGTCCGTTTCTGTGTTCCCTGGCCATAAAAATCGCGCCGCGCTTATTGGAGCATATTTCGCTCAGGCTTTTTGTTAAGACCGATTGCAAGCATGAGGGCGGCGACAAGCGCTAACCCCGAACCCGTCGAAAAGGTGGCTGCGGGGCCGAAGGCGCTCCAGAGTTCTCCCGCGATCAGACTGGCGGGAAGCAGGGCGATGCCGACAATCGTCGAATGAAGCCCAAGCATCGTGCCTTTCAGCTCCTTTGGCGCGATTTCTGCGATGAATGCGCGCTCTACCCCGGCGATCATCGCCGTATACAGACCGTACAGCGCAAAAGCTCCAATGAGGACGCCCTTGCCGGGAGCCCACGCAAAGCCTGCGTACACAATGGCATAGACAATATAGCCAGTCACCAGCACTCTTTTGCGGCCTATGCGGTCGGAGAGCTTGCCTGCGGGTATGGAGAGAAGCGAAGAAACCAAATTATACAGGAAATAGAGGAGCACGACCGACGCCGCGTCAAAACCTATATTGCCGGCCCGCAGAAGGAGGAAGCTGTTCGATGAGTTGCCTAAATTGAAGAGAAAAACCACCGTGAGATACAGCTTCAAATCGGGGTTGAGCGTCTTTAGCCCCTTGAACACATTGAGAGGAGCCTTTGATTCCCGCGGCTTGTTCGTCTCTTTAATGAAAAAGAACATTACAAGGGCGACGACCGCGGGTATGGTAGAAATCAAGAACAGATTCCTGTAAACGGTTACTCCTGTCCACGTCTTCATGATAAAAAACGCCGCGAGGATACCGACCGCGGATCCCCCCATATCCAGAGCCTTATGGATGCCGAAAGAATGTCCCAGAGTCTTGGGGTCGCTGCTTTCGCTGACCAGCACATCGCGCGGAGCGGTCCGGATTCCCTTGCCGAAACGGTCTATAACCCTTGCGAAAAGAATGCCGGCCCAGGAATGCGCCAGAAGAAGCGCCACTTTATAGATCAGGACCGTCGAATACCCAAGAAACGCGATGGGTTTTTTCTTCCGGTACTTGTCCGTCACATAGCCGCTGAAGACCCTGAGAATGCTCGCGAGGCTCTCCGCGATGCCCTCGATCACGCCGACAAGCGCAGGCGTGGCTCCCAGGACAGACGTGAGGTACAGAGGAATCATCGGATACACCATTTCGGTGCTCATATCTGCAAAAAAACTCACGAGTCCGATAAGAATGATGTTTAACATGATTTTCCCTTTCGTTCTGCGGAAAAGCGTGGACGCAATCTTGCGCCTTCAATATTACACTATTTTGGGAAGTCTTGCTTCTGCCGAAATGGTAATGCCCCCGCGGGGTTTCTGAGTGATGCTCACGGCGACGCTCTTGGGCTTGATGGCATCGAATACATCTTTGGCGATACGGGCCGCGAGAGCCTCGCAGAACACTCCTTCCTCTCTGAAAGACCAGAGGTAGAGTTTGAGACTTTTGGATTCGACGCACAGATTTCCCGGCTCGAACTCGATTCTGACCGTTTCCCAGTCGGGCTGGCCGGTTACGGGACAGAGGCTCGTCACTTCGTCGCTTTCGAGGACCACCTTCGTGACCGATGGTGGCGTCGGAAAAGTCTCGAGCTCGCGCGACGGGGCGCGGGTCGTTTTCCCAAGTGACTTGAATTCATATTCAGCCATGTTCATTCTCCCAGCTTAAAAGGATTGTAGACGACTTCACTGTCGAAGGTGTCGATATGTTCCTTACGCTTGATGAAGCCGACCACGAGATAGGTGAGAGGTGTGAAGATCACTTCGTAGCTCACTTTGAAGAGGTATTGAGCGAGCATCATGCCCCCCAGTGTGCCGGCCGGAACGGTACCGGCAAAGGCTATGCCGATAAAAAGCACCGTGTCGAGACCTTCTCCCACAATGGTCGAGCCTATTGTTCTTGTCCACAGGTGACGGCCTTTGGTGGCCTTTTTGAGCACCGAGAGCACGATGGAGTTTGAAAATTCACCGGCCCAGTAGCCCGCAAGGGATGCCAGAAGTATGCGGGGGGTGCTTCCGAGCACTGTCGCGTACGCTGCCTGATTGGCAAAAAACGAAGGATGCGGCAGAGCTATGGCGATGAGGAATATCATGGACATGAAGGCATTGGCGGCAAAGCCTATCCAGATGACCATGCGGGTTTTTCTGAAACCGTACACTTCGGTGAATACATCGGCAAGAATGTATGTCACGGGGAAAAGGATGACCGCGGAAGGCAGGACGATACCGCCGACCTGCATGAGCTTGCTCGCGATGATGTTCGAGATGAGCAGACATGTGATAAAAAGTGAAGTCAGCCCAAGAAATACTGGCGAATACGAAGTTTGCTCCCCACGCATGGGAGGGCCTCCTGTTTTGTTTGGGCGGGAACTGCGACCGCCTTTGGATGGGCCTGAGTCTAGCGCAGTGAGAAAATTTGCGCAATCAGCCTCAGCGTTGAGAGAAGATTGCTGGCTTAATAAGCCCTGACGTGCGGCCGCGTTGGCTTTTAGGCTTTGTCTGCCTGATGTTCCTTCGCGAATTTGATGATTTCCGATTTGATGAGTTGGTGGCCCTCGGCGTTGGGATGAATGCCGTCCTTGCAGAGAAATCGCGAATAATTGCGCTCTTCGAGAATGGCTTTGCGTATGTCGGCGACGGGCACGTGATGGGTCTCGCCGATTTCCCAGATGGCGCTGGAATAGCTTTCATGCCAGCGGTAGATAAACTGGACGTCGCCAAGCCAGCCGAGGATGGCCTTTTGATCGAGGCCTGTGCGCGTGAACCAGGCGAAATAGCGTTCGGCGTCGAGAGGCGGGAGTGTCATGAGGACGGGCCTGAAACCTTTATTTTTCAATTCCTGGATAACCTCACTGTACATCCGGAAGAAGCGCTCAGGAGTTGTCGCTGGCACGTGTTCGGCGTGTGGGTCCGCCGAGATTTGGTCCCATCGGAAGTCACAGTCATTGCCGCCAAACTCAAGGAAAGCGAGGCGGCGGGTTTCGCTGTCGACCCTGCTCAGGAAATGCTCGATGATTTCGCGCCCCTTGGTGATGGTGCAGCCGAAGCGAGCTTTGTTGATGAGCCCGAACCCGAGCTCGCTCGCCGCGAGCGAGGCGAAACATTCCTTGATCGGTTTGTATGAGCCTTGTGCGTCGAGGATGATGCCTCTCGCGATGGAATCTCCGAATAAACATACTTCCTGGCCATACATAGCTTGCTCCGACAGACAATTATTTTAATGTCACAATATAGTAATAAAAACCATATAATAAAGTTATTGATAATTTATAACACTAATCTCGATGTGTCAAGATGTTTTTTATTATATATTGTAGCTTTGAATAACATATGATATGGTAAACATGAATTCATTTATGCAGGGGGCAAATAATGAACGAAAAAGCATATGAGGCAGTTGATCTGTATCTTGAGTCTCTTCTGGCCGGTAAGCCCCCTGAGTGGGAACAGCTGCCTGATATCGGACTCTACATGGACCAGGTCACGAGCTACCTCGAGCGCCAGCTGGGGCCGTTTTCTCCTTCAGAAAAAGAGCGCGCAATAACTTCATCTATGATAAATAATTATGTAAAAGCGAAGATAATTCCCCGGGCCAAAAGCAAGAAGTATAGTCAGGAGCACATCGCACTTTTGCTTTCGGTGTTCATGCTGAAAAAAGCCCTCTCAATCCAGGATATGGGCGTCCTTCTGGCAGACGCCTCCAGTGAAGGCTCATATCGCGAATTCTATGATCGCTTTAGGAAAGCCCTCACCGAATGCGCGATTTCCACTGCCCAGGAGATTCGCACTGGACTTGAACCGGGGAGTGCGGAGAGCACAGCCAGATTTGAGGCATCGGCAATCGATGATGCAAAGCTTCGCACGCTTGCCTTGAAGCTCGCCGTCGAAGCGAGTCTCCGAAGTCTGGCAGCAGAGCGGCTTTTGGCGCTGTTGCAGACCGAGGAGCCTTTGAAGGCGCGCTGAGATCTGGAGCGCCAATCGGACTCTGTGGCCTTATGAGCCTCGTGCAAGCCACAAAAGCTTTTTTGTGCTCAATCCCTTCTTCTTCGACGGGTAAGCGCCAGCCCGCCGAACCCCGAGATGACCGCCATATAGAATCCGAAGTCGTACCACCAGCCGGTATTGTGAGTCTCATAGATTCGAATATTGTGGTCAAAAATGCCAATAATGAGAGAAATTGGAGCAATCCAGCCATGCCAGATGCCGGTGAAGAAATTTGCCTGCCTCTCCGGCGTATTCTTTCCGTCGCCGGGGAGACATGACGAAAGTACCACGAGCATGCACAGCGCGAGCATGATCACAATGATCTTCGATTTCATGCATTCTCTCCTTTGTGTGAATAATACACCGGAAGAATGGGCCTCCGCTATGACCAGATTGCCTTGGCCCCGCTTGCCGGCCTTTTCAGCACAGGAACGCTCAGAATCCGATCGTGTACGTGAGCTGTACTTTATAGGCAAAAGATGTTGTATAGGTACAATCTACTCCAAGCTGCACTGATGATCCTCCAAAATCGTAGCGCAGATAAGGATTGACATCCCACCCGTCGAGCCACCAGACATCAGGCCCTTCTCCCCAGGAGACAGAGGTCCCCGCAACGAGCGCCGTTTTGCCGATATTCTGTTCGATGTTCGCCTTGAAGCCCTTATACAAGAGCGGAGATTGTACGCTCAAATATGCATAGGCACTCAGGAGGGTGCTTGGGAAACGATAGGACGTATCGATGAAGAAATCATGTTCGTCCGCGACATCAAACCATCGATAGCCGAGGGTAAAGAGAAAATTCTCGATAGCTCTCAACTGTCCGCCGACCGCCAATTCTTTGCCTTTCGGCGTTATGCCATAAAGGATGTATGGTTCCATGCGGTAGGAAGCCTTGAATATCGCGACCTCGGGAATGTCCCAGGAAGCGCCGAGATTCATGCGCTGGTACGTGGTTGATGCGGCCTGGGCTTCAACGGGCACGGGCAGAAAGGTGCCGAAGGAGATGCCGCGCAGGGGCTGGATGGTCAATAAGACTCCGGTTTCGGCATTTGCAATCCGCGTGGAGAAACCGGCCGTATCGAAATTTGTAAATCGATACCCGCCATCGGCCCGCACCTTCCCTGCGGTGAGTCGCGCGATGCCGTTGAACATCATATAGGAACCGCTGAATTCGCTCAGCACGGTGTTGCTGATATCCACCTTCGACCAGTCGCCTTCCCATTCGGCAGTCATGGTCCAGCTTACATTTTGTGCCGCATAATATATTGTGAGGCCATTGTACGCCCCTTGCGGATCTGCATAGCCCATCCAGTCAGGGCCGACGCTCGTGGTGCTTCCCCCACTTTCGTACAGATTGAATACGCCCCTGTTCCACATGCTGATCGTGGCGGGGACCGTGCCGGATTGTCCAAACACAAGGGAGCCCCAGAATATAAAGCATGCCTCCAAAATAATGATAAAAAGTTTTTGTTTCATCTTTTGCCTCTGTGACCGAAATGGATCTGTCATATATTCTAACGGGGCTGCGGAAATGCGGTCAACCTTGTATGAAGGATCGGCTCGAATTGATGTTATATCGATTTTTATATATATTTAAGGACATGAAAGAACTCGGTTCCTACGATGAACTCATTCGCTTGATGCAGCAGGAAAAGGCCGCGCTTTTTTATTTTTCCACGCCGGACTGTGGCGTGTGCAAAAGCATAAAGCCAAAGGTGATCTCTCTCGTTCAGGAACATTTCCCGCTGTTGAAGCTTTACTATATCAATACTGAGGCCGTGCCCGAAGCGCGGGGGCAGTTTTCGGTCTATTCCGTGCCGGTTGTCCTCGTGTTCTTTCAGGGCAGGGAATACATCCGCGAGGCCCGCAATTTCGGCATCATGGAACTCGGCGCGAAGATCGACCGCTACTATTCGATGATGTTCGAAAAGGCGACCCAATAGAGGGGCTGTCTGGCACCGGGGCTCTTTTATCTCCGGGAAGCTTTGCGATATTGTAGAGAGAATCATGCAGGACAATCATTCCCGTCGCGAGTGGCGTCTGGTTCTCCCTTACGCATTCAAGGCGAGCATTCCCGTGCTCCTTGGATATACGACGCTCGGGATCGCGTTCGGGCTGACGCTTGTGGCTGCGGGCCTGCCGTGGTGGCTTTCCCCGATAATGGCGCTCTGCATTTTTGCGGGCGCCGCGCAGTTCATGGCCATCGGCCTTCTGCAGAGCGGGGCGGGCTTATTTGAGATTGCACTTCTTACCCTGCTCATGAATGGTCGGCACGCAGTCTACGGGCTGTCGCTGCTGGGTCCATTCCGGAATTCAGGGAAGTGGAAGCCTTACCTCATTTTCGGGCTTACGGACGAGACATATGGGTTGCTGACAACGGTGAAGCCGCCCGCACACGTCGACGAGACCAAGTTTTTTGCGGCGATCACCGCATTGAATCAATCATATTGGGTCATAGGCTGCACGGTGGGCAGCATTGTGGGTTCAGCGCTCGCTCTCGATACGACTGGCTTGGATTTCGCGCTCACCGCGCTGTTCATTGTGCTTCTGGTCGAGCAGATACGCGCGGTGAGACAGTATGAGCCTTACCTCGCCGCCGCGTTCGCCTGTGTCGTCGCGCTCTTTGTGAGCCCCCGCAACTTCCTGCTCGTCGCGCTCGCCATCGCGACCGGCGTGCTCGCGCTGCTGAGAGGAAAAATCGAGCAGAGTACCAAGGCCCATCAAGATGACGGCGGGGGCGATACATGAGCTATTTTCTCCTCGTCGTCGTGGTGATGACCGCCGTCACCTTTTTTACGCGCGCCGTTCCCTTTATTTTCTTCGCAAAGAGGCAGCCTCCGTCCCTCCTGGTTTTCCTCCAGAAGTATATGCCGCCAGTCGTTATGGCTATTCTTGTCTTTGCCTCGTATAAGGACATCGATTACGGGGCGGCGCCCTTCGGCGTTCCCGCCCTCATCGCGGGCGCTGTGACCGCGCTTCTGCATTTCTGGAAGCGGAACGTACTCCTCTCGATCGTCGGCGGCACTGCGCTCTACATGCTGCTCATCCGCCTGTAGTGAATGTGCGACACTACGGCCCCGGCGCGCTGTTTTTTCCCCGCGGGCAAATCTATACATCCATTTTGCGGTATTCTTCCCAGGCCTTTATTTCGAGGCCGTTCTTCTTCGCGTAGGTCAGGGACTCGATGTACTGACGCGCCGTCTTGATGTTGGTGAACAACGGAATGTTGAGGTCGACCGCGAGCCGGCGTATGAGGTAGTTGTTTTGCAGCTCGCGTTTGCGGTTGTTCTTCGGGATATTGATGACAAGATCGAATTCGCGCCTGTGCATCATGGTGAGAATGTTGGGTTCGGCCTTCTGTAGAGGCCAATGCAGCTGGCTGACCTCGATCCCGTATTTCTTCAGGAACTGTGCAGTGCCCCGCGAGGCGTAGAGGGTGCAGCCCATCTCGACGAGAGAGCGGGCGCTGTCCACGAATTCGAGTTTGTCTTCGAGGGGGCCTGTGGAGAGCAGCAGTTTTTTTATCCTGGGGGCATAGCCTACGGAAACCATCGCTTTCATGAACGCGTCGTTCAGTTCGCTGCCTATGCAGCCGACTTCTCCCGTGGAGGCCATTTCGACGCCGAGCACGGGGTCCGCCCCATGGAGGCGAGAGAAACTGAACTGTGCGGCTTTGACTCCAACCCATGGCTGGTCGTATATCGCGTTGGAAGAAATCTGCACTGTTTCTCCCAATATTGCCCGCGTCGCGAGGTCGATCATGTTGACGCGGGAGACTTTCGAACAGAAGGGGAAGGAGCGGCTCGCGCGGAGATTGCACTCTATCACCATCACGTGATTTTGCTGCGCGACGAACTGAATGTTGAAGGGTCCCGTGATGTCGAGGGCCGCTGCGATTTTCTCGGTGATCCTCAATATCTTCCGGACGGTTTCGATATAGAGGCGCTGCGGGGGAAATACCACCGTCGCGTCGCCTGAATGGACGCCGGCGTTCTCTATGTGTTCGGTCATCGCGTGATACAGAAGCTTGCCGTGTTTCGCGACCGCGTCGATTTCGATCTCTTTCGCGTTTTCAATGAATTTTGAGATGACAACAGGATATTCACTGGAGATGTCGGCGGCGAGGCCAAGAAAAGATCCGAGGCTCTGGCTGTCCCATGCCACGTTCATCGCGGCTCCTGAGAGCACATAGCTCGGCCGGACCAGGACCGGGTATCCCACTTTTGAGGCAAAGGCATATGCTTCCTGGGGTGTCGTGAGTTCTTCCCACGCGGGCTGGTCGATGCCGAGCTCATCGAGGAGGGACGAGAATTTATGCCGGTCCTCCGCGCGGTCGATGTTGACGGGGGATGTCCCGAGCACCAGCACTCCCGCGTCGAAGAGTTTCAGTGCCAGATTGTTCGCGATCTGGCCGCCCATCGAAAGGAGGATGCCGGCCGGTTCTTCAAAATCATAGATATCCAGGATGCGCTCAAAGCTGAGCTCTTCGAAATAAAGGCGGTCACAGACGTCGTAATCGGTGCTGACCGTCTCCGGGTTGCAGTTGACCATGATGGTGGAGCGCCCGAGCTTTCGGCATGTTTCGACCGCGCTCACCGCGCACCAGTCGAATTCTACGCTTGAGCCGATGCGGTACGGGCCGCTGCCGATGACCAGGATGCTGCCGTGGGACGGCCTGACGTCGCTCGCGGGGCTGCCATGAGCACCGTGCTCCATGGCGTATCCATACGTGGCATACAGATAATTTGTCTGGGCCGGATATTCGGCGGCGAGCGTATCGATCTGTTTGATCGCTGGACGCAGTCCGACGGATTCGCGCCAGCTTCGGATTTCCGGCTCGCTGCGGCCTAAAACATGCGCGATGCCCGCGTCCGAAAAGCCCAGACGCTTGGCTTTATAGAGCAAGGAGATATTCTTCGCGGAGCGGACAGGACCAGAAGCGCCGGGCTTTGTGCCTGTCAGCTCAGCCTCGCAATTCTGAATATTCGCAATCTTCGAGATGAACCACGGATCGATGCCCGTCAGTTTGCCGATTTTTTGGACAGTCCAGCCTTCGGCGAGCGCCTGGTACACCGCGAAGAGGCGTTTGTCCGTAGGTTTCGAAAGGGCCGATCTGAGGTCATTGGGCAGAATTTTCTCTCGTTTGCCGTCAGTCTGTAAGCCGAACTCACTGATGCCGGTCATGCGGATGGCCTTCTGAAGCGCCTCTTCGAAGGAGCGGCCTATGGCCATCACTTCGCCGACGGATTTCATCTCGCTGCCCAACCGTGTATCGACGTTCTTGAATTTCGAGAGGTCCCAGCGCGGCATTTTTATCACGCAGTAATCCAGCGCCGGCTCGAAACACGCGGTGGTGACGCCCGTGATCCTGTTGCGCAGGTCGGTGAGGGAGAAGCCGAGCGCAAGTTTCGCGGCAACGTATGCGAGCGGATAGCCAGTAGCCTTTGAGGCGAGCGCGGAGCTCCGCGAAAGCCGGGCGTTCACTTCGATGATTCGGTACTCTTCGGAGTGCGGATCGAGCGCATACTGGATATTGCATTCGCCGACAATTCCCAGGCTCCGGATGAGTCTCAGCGCGATGCTCCGCAGTGAATGATATTCTTCATCGGTGAGGGTCTGCGAAGGGGCGACGACGATGCTCTCTCCTGTATGAATGCCGAGCGGATCGATGTTTTCCATGTTGCAGACGGCGATGCAGTTGTCGGCGCTGTCGCGGACAACTTCGTACTCAACTTCTTTCCACCCGCCGAGCCATTCTTCTATGAGCACCTGCGGCGAGACGGCGAAGGCTTTCTCGGCCCGCGCCCGCAGCTGGCGCTCGTTCCTGCAGATGCCTGAACCGGCGCCGCCAAGCGCGAAACCGGCCCTCAGCATCACGGGGTAGCCGATCGACTCCGCGTGCGAGATAGCCTCTTCGAGAGTGAGCGCGGCCTTGCTCGTCGGCGTTTTCAGGCCAAGCGATCTCAAGTGAGTGGCGAAGAGCTGGCGATCCTCAGTCAGCTCAATGGCTTCCACTGGCGTGCCGAGTACTTCCACTGCGTATTTGTAGAGAATCCCCGCCTTGTGGAGCGCCAGGCCGCAGTTGAGGGCAGTCTGGCCCCCGAAAGAGAGGAGAATACCGTCGGGACGCTCTTTTTCGATGACCTGCGTGACGAATTCAGGGGTGAGCGGCAGGAAATACGTGGCGTCCGCCATCCCTTCGCTCGTCTGGTTCGTCGCGATGTTGGGGTTGATGAGGACAGTGCGAATTCCTTCCTCGCGCAGGGCCTTGAGCGCCTGCGAGCCTGAATAGTCGAATTCGCCCGCCTGGCCGATCTTGAGTCCCCCCGAGCCGAGCATGAGCACTTTTTTTACCGCAATATTCCGGGGTTTTGAGTGGGCAAGAGTCGGGCGCGGGTCTTTTGCTGCAAAACTTTTCATATTGAATCCTTCGCTGCCCTGGCTTCCTGCAAAAACTCATCGATTAGAAATTGGGTGTCGCGGGGGCCCGGACATCCTTCGGGGTGGAATTGTACTGCCTTGAAGGGAGCGCCCGCGGCGCGTATGCCTTCGACGGTCCCATCATTTCCATTTAAAAACCAAGGCTCCCAGCCTGGAGGCAGGGAATCTTCGTGCACGGCATACCCATGGTTTTGGCTTGTGATGTAGCAGCGGCCACTTTCTGTCTCTATTGCGGGCTGATTCTGACCGCGGTGTCCGTACTTGAGCTTGAAGGTGTCGGCTCCGGCCGCGAGTGCCATGAGCTGTGTGCCGAGGCAGATGCCGAATATGGGCTGGGGTTTGGAGAGCGCATGGCGGAGGTGGGCTATGGTCTTTGTGCAGGCCTTGGGGTCTCCCGGACCATTCGACAGGAACAGGCCGTCGTATTCTATACTTTCCAGAGGATAATCCCAAGGCAGGCGAATCACTTCCGCTCCCGCGTTCAAAAGGATCCGCAGGATGTTGGCTTTGACGCCGCAGTCGATGAGCGCGATTTTCGGGGCGTCGGGGTGGCCCTTGTATCTGACGACATCCTTTGGTGAGACCAGCTTCACCGGAGCATGGGCCTTGAGTTCATCCCGCACGGGCTCCTCTGACCCGTCCACGAGGATTCGCCCCTTCATCACTCCATTTTCGCGCAAAAGCCTTATGAGTTTTCGCGTATCTATGCCCGAGATGCCGGGCACCTGCCCGACAGTGAGCCATTCTGAAAAAGACTGCTTTGCCGTGTAGTGACTCGGTTCCATCGAAGCTTCCGAGACGATCACTCCGCTCACCTGAATGTTCTTCGATTCAAAGTTGAGGGGGACGCCCTGTGCGTTTGTGTGCAGAGCCGGTACGCCATAGTTGCCGATGAGAGGATAGGCAAACACAAGAATCTGTCCGCAGTATGACGGGTCGGTCAAGGACTGGTTGTAGCCGACCATGCCGGTGGAGAAGACGACTTCGCCCTCTACGGAGACCTCGGCTCCGATGGAGAGACCTTCAAACACAGAGCCGTCTTCCAGCACAAGTCTTGCGGATTTGTTTTTCCGGGACATAGAGCTCCTTCAAAGCCCGCTCGCAGCTTTATGAGAAATTATCCGTTTTTAATGAATATTTCAAGGGCTGTATGCAAAATATGACGCCTTTTTACATAAAATTGCATAATACGAATCATAATGCCATACCTTGCCATCATTGTATGAGCACGTTTATCAAGGTCATATAGAGCGGAATGGTTATCATTGAGGCGACCGTGGTCAGCGAAGTGCCGATTGCCGCGTATTCGGTATCGGAGTTATAGGCTTCCGCCAGGATGGGAGTCTGCGTCATCGCCGGCATGGTAGCCTGCATGAGGAAGACCTGCTTCATCAGCACAGGAAGATCGAGCCAGCGCACGGCGAGCACCATCAAAACAGGCGTCACGATGAATCTCCCCGCAAGTATGGCGATATAGTCTTTTTCGAATCTCAGCTTTTTCCACTCCACGCGCGCGATCACGATGCCGACGAACAGCATGGACAAGGGGGTCGTCATGTTTCCCAGGTATTTGCAGGTATCCATGATCGACTTCGGCAGCTTTATGCCCAATAGAATCAGTATCACTGCCGTCAGAAACCCCAGGAGGGGCGGCGAGAGAATGCGCCTGAGGCCCGAGGCCGAGACAAGCGACGGTTTCTGGGTCCCGTTTCGGACGGCACCATCCACCGCGATTCCATACACGCCGATCGTCCAGAACAGCGTCGTGTTCGCGATGTAATACAGAAGCGCGAAGGGCAGGCTCGCATCGCCGAAAAGGAGCAGATTGACCGGCAGGCCAATGAACACCGAATTCGAAAGCGAAAACATCGATTGAAAAGTGCCTCGCCGGTCCTTCCTTACACGGAGCACGGCCGCGACGCCAATCGCTACAAGATAACTCGCGATCATGACCGCAAATGGTACCGGCAGGCCGGGCAGCATCGAAAGCAGCTTTGGCCGGTCGTATCCGCCCATCAGATTCGAGATCATGTAGGCGGGGAGCGCCACATTGACGACAAGGCGTGAAATGAGGTTGCTGGCGCCACCTTCGAACCACCGTGCCTTTGCGAGCCCGAAACCGAGCCCAATCATCAGGATTACGGAGAAAACACTCTGGAGCGCAACGAGCATGTTTCGATACTAGCGCAAAGTCGCGCTGAAAATATAGAGGATTGAACGCGGCTCGGCCTTCTGCCGCCCCGTCCGCTCGCACCAGCGCCACACACCGGAATACTCAAATCAGAAAAAGCGTCCCGAAGTCCATTTTAGCCCTCCGTGTCTGATTTTGCTTTGAGCTTTTTCGAAAAATCGCGGTATAACGCGAATGCAAGGCCAATCGACAGGGTATCTACAATCGGCTGCACCATAAGCAGGCCGTAGAGAGGAACGAGTCGATTCATCAGGAACATGAGCGGCACATCGACGGTCGTCTTGCGGAACACCGAAATGGCAAGCGCGCGTTTGCCCTGGCCCGTTGCCTGGAACATTGTCGTAATGAGGTAGCTGATGGCCATCATGGGTGTCGCGAGACAGAGGATTCGCAGGAAAGTCGCGCCTAAACGGATGGTCTCCGCATCATTGATGAAGAGTCCGACAATGCGCTCCGCGAAAATCTCGAATACAAAAACGCACAAAAGCGAAAAACACACCGCGATGATCCGCGTAAATCTGTTCACCTGGCGTACACGATTATATCTCTTTGCAGCATAATTATATCCGATGAAGGGCAGAATGCCTTGCGAAATGCCCAAAGTCACATTCATCGGCAGCATGTCGATCTTCTTGACAATTCCGACCGCGGCAAGGGCGGTGGAGCCGTAACCGGATGCAAGGTTATTCAGCACGGTATTGGATGTGAGGGACAAGAGCGTCTGGAGCGATGCGGGAAGCCCGACTGCCGCCACGCTGCCCGCAATATGCAACTCCTGGTCGAAACCTCGGGGAACAAAAGAAATGATGGTTTTGCCTCTTTTGCGGTAGAGATATACCAGGAAATAACAGACGACAGCGCAGTTCGAGATCATAGTCGCGATAGCCGCGCCCCTGACTCCCAAGCCCAGCACCATGATGAATATCGGATCGAGAATTATGTTGAGAAGGCCGCCGAACGACATGCCGATGCTCGCCTGTTTTGCGCCTCCTTCCGAGCGGACAAGGTGTCCGAAAAGCATGCCCAATACCGTCGGAACGCCTCCGATCACCAGAATCCATACAATGTAGTTGCTCGCAAATTCGGACGTGTCCTGATTTGCCCCGAGCAGCAAGAGAAATGGTCCTTTGAAGATGAAAATGAGCATTGAAAAAATCAGGGTCGCGGCGATCGCCGAAAAGATGCAGAATGTGGATGTCTGTCTGGCTTTGTCGGGCTGGTCAGCGCCCAGGAATCGCGAAATTACACTGCTTCCGCCTACGCCGAAGAGATTCGCAATGGCGGTCAGCATGGTGTACGCCGGCAGCACGAGCGACACCGCGGCGACTTTTCTCGGGTCTCCCATCTGACCGACAAAAAATGTGTCCGCGAGGTTGTAGACCATGGTCACAAGCTGACTTATCACAGTAGGAATTGCGAAATTCGCGACCGCTGAAGGAATCGAGGCGTTGCGGAATATTTCTAACCTCGTCGTATCATGAGATGAGCTTGTGTACACCGTTTTGTGCTGAGCATCCTTCAAATTGTTCAATCCGCCTTTCTTGACATCTGCACTATTCCGAAGATGAATGTGACCGCTGGGCCAGGAAGCTTCCGAGGACGATGAGTGCCATGCCCAAACCTTGAAGTGCGGTCATTTTTTCGCCGCGGAAAGCGATTCCCAGGAGAACGGCGAAAGGAACCTCACTGTATGAGAGTGCGCTGTATTGAAAGAGAGGCAGGCGCTTCATGCCCACAAAGAAGAGGCCAAAACCCACGAGGCCCACTGCTACGCCATAGAATATTCCGATACTCAAATGACTTAAAGGGGCATGGGGAATTTCGGCGATTAAGAATGGCAAGAAGATAATGCCCCCGATCGCGTTCTGAAAATAGAGTGTGTCTATTTCGCTTATCACCGTGAGGACTTGTTTGAAAATGATGTTTGTTACCGCAAAAATCAAAGCCGAGGCTATCATACATGCGCTGCCGAGCAAGTCGGTCTCCGAGAGCGAAAAACGTTTGTTCAGATTCATGACGAGAACGCCGGCGATAGAAAGCAGAAGTATACCGAGCCGGACCACACTCAAAGATTTTTTCAGCCTGATGCTGTCGATCACGAGCGCGAACACCGGCCAGAGGTACAGAAGCACGACGGCATTTCCCATGCTGGTGAGTTTGTAGGCGAGCACATAGAGATACAGGCGAATTGCATTGAGCGCGCTGGCCAAAGAAAGCTGCCATCTCATGCCGCGCTTTCCGAGCAGGAGACCATGCTTTGCGGCAGAGGGCAGCACCAGAAGCAAAGGCACGGTCATGCGCAGCGATGTCATCGCCAGGCTTGAAAACGCAAGTCCTTTGATGTACAGGCCGCTTGAGGCGCCGAGGGCCGCCGCAACGAGCACGGCCAGGATGGGCATACCACGGGCTCAACCCAATCGTGGAACGGGAGATTCTTTCACTGTGCAGCCATCCTATTCCAGAAGGGAGAGCGCTGCAAGATAATATATTTCGATTCTTACCATGAACGATTTTGCATTTTTTCCCCCCCGAACATATAATTCAGATATACAAGGGGGCCTCATGAAAAGGCTTTTTATCTTCCTCTCAATGTTGATTGTTGCCCTTCCGGTGGTTTCGGCCCAAACGGGGCAGACTGATCTCGCGCTCCTCACTGCGACGGCCGAGAGCGGCGACGCGAAGGCCCAGAACGGCTTGGCTATTCGATACTACAATGGCGACGGTGTCGTACAGAGCTATGAGCAGGCCGCGATATGGTTTGAAAAATCGGCGCGTCAGGGCAATGCTACTGCCCAGAACAACCTGGGTTTTATGTATGAAGAGGGAAAAGGCGTACCTCAGGATTATGCGCGTGCCCTTCAGTGGTACACCATGGCGGCAAATCAGGGACATGCCGCCGCTCAGGCCAATGTGGCGTGGTTTTATGAAAACGGGTTTGGCACCGCGCAGAACTACGATGAGGCATTCAAGTGGTATCAGGAATCCGCCGCGCAGGGCTATGCCTATGGTCAGTATAGCGTCGGCTGGTTCTATGACAAGGGTTTGGGCGTTGCCGAAGACAATACCCAGGCTGTTCAGTGGTACACCCTTGCAGCTGAACAGGGATTGCCTGAAGCGCAGTACATGCTTGGACTCATGTATGAAAACGGAGATGGCGTAGCTGTCGATTTCTCTCAGGCATTTCACTGGTACAACGAGGCTGCGGAGGGAGAGTCTCCCGAGGCAATGCTCGCACTTGGTTTTTTTTACGAGTTCGGCATTTCAGTCGATGAAGATATTGTGCAGGCGCTCGCCTGGTACATGATTGCAAGCGACTATGGCAACAAGGACGCAGCCTCGTATGTGGAGGATCTCTCGAAAGACCTCAGTGAGCAGGAAATCGACGCCGCACGACAGATGGCGGACGATTTCTAGGGGGAACCCTTATCGCAGATATCCCAGCCACTGCGCCTGCCGTCCGATCATCACGTCGACGAGTTCGGGTACACGCTCGCAGACCGGCACGACCGGATTCACCAAGAGGGCCTGGACGACGAGGTCCTTGCTCTTGTGGAGAACCGCCTCGGCGGTGAGGTCGTAGACGCCTGCATAATTGCGGAGGAGCGCCGCAAAGCCCTTTGGGTAATCCGGGAAAGCGATACCCTCAACGCCCCTTCTGAACACGCGAGCCGGCACTTCGACCGCTACGCTTTCCGGCAGGCTTGGGATGAGCCCGGCGTTCATAATATTGACCGCGGCTTCCTCGTACCCCGAATTCTCGAGCATTCCCTCGATGATGGGTATCACTCGCTCTTTGACTTTGAGTTCGATTGTGGGCTCGAGCATGCTCAGGGAGGCGCGGTACAGCGTGTAGAAATCGAGGATTCCTTTATGGTCCGCTACTTCGCGCGCCCATGGGATATATTCGCCGATGTGGCTGTCCGAGGTGATGGGCAGGAGATGAAAGCGCTCGAGGATCTGGCGGAAAAGCCTGCGGTCGGACCATTGTCTCGACGAAATCGTCCGCCCGATGTCCGGCATGCCGGTTTCGCCTTCTGTCCGGGGAATGTTGCCCGTCGTCTGGATATATTCGAGAATGTCGGAATAGCCAAGCACCTTTTCAAAAAATGCCGGCGCCTTGGCCAGAATGTCGGGATATGCGTCCGTCCCCCTGTCCCGGTACTGGGCGGACACCAGCACGCTGAAATGATTGAGGCCGGCCGCCCTGAGAGTGAGTTGTTCGAAAGGAAGGCCGAGCATGAGCGGGAGGTAGCGCTCGAGTGAGGCGATTTCGTGGCAGAGCCCTATGAATTTCAACTGCGGGAATTTGCGCAGCACGGTGGTGGTAATGGCGGTCATGGGGTTCGAAAAATTGAAGATCGTCGCATCGGGACAGAGTTCGGTACAATCCACGCAGATGTCGAGAATTGCCGGGATGATGCGAAGGGCATGGAAAAGCCCGCCGGCACCGCCATTTTCGCCATATACCTGCGGAATGCCATATTGAAGGGGGATCATCCAATCCTGATCCCAGAGCTCGAACCGGTTCCCTACCTCGATGGATATGATGACAAAATCGGCGCCTTTAAGGGCTTCGCGGCGATCCGTATGCGCGGAGAGCGAAAAATCGAGACCGTGGGCTCCGATAAACGTCTTGGCCGCTGCGAGCACTCGGCCCAGCGACTCTCCATTGATATCGACGAGCGCAATATGCGAGCCTCTCAAGGCAGCGCTTGAAAAAATGTCGCCCAGGGTGCCGAATCCAAATTGTGCGCTGCCTGCCCCGATAAGTACGAGTTTCATCCGTGTCTCTCCATGATTTTACGGTATGAATTCAAGGATTTATTTTTGCTTTAGGTATTTTTCTTTCCACATCGGCCCGAAAATAGTCTCAAGTTCCTCGTCGTATTGTACCATCGCCTCGTGGTACTTCGGATCGCTCAGTGCCTCGGCCGCCACTTCGTCGGTAGGTTCAGGATGCGTTTTCTCCAGGATGCTGAGGATGTCGGCATAATGGTCGCGCATGGGGCAGGGCAGAACCCAATTGCCTGTGTACGCATCGCCACTCATGGAGTAATCTTTCTGCCATTCCTGAAGCGATTCGAAATAGGGGGAGATCAGCACTTCGCTCAGCTCTCCGTCGCGCGCATAGATTTCGTTGATATTGCCCGCGGCATAGGGATTGAATACGCAGGGAGTCACATGGCCGGACCAATCGATGTACAGATACCCGCCGCCCCGCATTCTGCCTGCCGAAATGCACCCGTTGCTCAAGGTTCCGCCGTTCCAGAAGTCGGCGATAAAGTACGAATCGTCTTTTATCAGTTTGAACATGCGGTTGTACATCTCAAAGCGCTGCTCCGCGGTCGGCACCAGTTCCATCGAGCCTCGGCCGATGGGCATGAGCTGGAAAATCCAGAAATAGAGAGCGCCAAGCTTCGTGTAGAACTCGACAAGCTCTCTACTCGGAATGAGGTGCGCATTTTCCTTTGTGGCGGTGAGCGAAACGCCGAACGGCACCCCTTCGGCGCGCAGATGCTCCATTGCACTCAGGATTTTTTTGTAAACGCCCTTGCCTCGCCGCGCATCGGTTTCAGCCTCATAGCCCTCAACCGATATCGCAGGAGTGATATTCCCCACTTCCGCGAGTTTGCGGGCCATCGCCGCATCGATGAGCGTGCCATTGGTGTACATGAGAAAATAATTGTCCTGGTGTCTCCGGGCGAGATCGAATATTGTCTTGCTCTCGCTTTGGTACAAAAGCGGTTCTCCGCCCGAGATGACCGTAAAGATCGAACCCCACTTTTCGGTTTTTTCCTGGATTATTCTGTCAACTACTTCGAAAGAAAGTTTTTCGTGGCTCGCGGCGTCGCTGTTTGCATAGCACCCGGTACAATGGAGGTTGCAAAATTTGGTGGGGCTTACGACAAGAAAGGCCGGAGGGCCAAAGCCATAGTGCTGTTTGAATGCTTCCCTGCGTTCGTTGGTTTTTTCGATGGCGCCGAACATGGCAGGCGCCACATTGTTGACAAACGATTTTCTGAAGACCGGACTCTGCCGGGCATTTGCAAGCGCAGCATCGATCGATTTGATAAATGCCCGGGTGATATAGAACTTGTCGAGCTGGACCTGTTTCGGGTATTCCTTGAAAGACAGCGATGAGCGGTAGGTTGACCACTCGAAAATTTTTGCAACTGTTTTTCTCAGGGCCGGTTTGTCGAAAAGCTTATCAATCGTTTTGGGCGACACATGGATAAGCTTGTTGAATGCGATGCTATCGGCCCGCTTCACAGCCAGCTCGTCTTTTTCAGGTGGCTTCATGACTGATTCCATAATGCAGTCTCCTCTATCGAGGTCTATTCTATAGCATATATTGCCTTTCTTCCAGCATCCGTCAGAAACCCCTCAAATAAGAGCGACATGACATTTTCGAAGGTGTCATGGAACGACATGGACAGCTCGAACATTGTTGCCGGTGTAAGAACGTTATCGATGAGGGTAAAGCATACATAGACAATAAAGTCTTCTGGCAAGGGCTTCCTGATATACCCTTGTTCCTGCCCATCGCGGATGACAAGGTGAATCGCATCTGCAATGCTGGTTTTCTTGTAGTCCTGCAAATCCTTCCAGCCTTTGGGCTGGAAACGCTTGACATCTTCGAGAAAAAGAGGAGCGAATTGCAGGCTGTGAAGGCTCACTGCACTGATGACATCTTTCAGGCGCTTGACGACGGGGATATTTGAATCATTTAGAATCCGGCTCACCTGATCGATGAGATCCTCCTGAGTCTGACATATGATCTGGTGAATCAGTGCGTCTTTGCTTGGGAAATTGACATAGAGCGTTTTTTTGCTGATCCCGCACGCGGAGGCGAGATCATCCATGGTCACGCGGGTAAAACCGCGTGTAAAGAAGAGATCTTTGGATAGATCGACAATGCGAGTTCGTACTTCATTCCCCATACTTGCGCTTCCATCTCCTGATGCACTGCCGTGCATCTGTGCTCAGAGCATATCATATTTTTATCTTCTTGAAATATTTGTCGGGAATTATGGACAACAGCGCGGGCATAGTCACAAGGCCACAGATCAGCGAAAGCAGTATGGACACAAAACAGAGGATTCCGAAATACATTATTGGGCGGAATTGGGAGAAAAATGGCGGAATCACTGCAAAAATGATGGCCATCGCATTGATGATAATGCCTCTGCCCGTGAGCCCAAGCGCTCTCGATGTCGCTTCTTTTTTGTCATAGCCATTGTTTCGTTCGCTGAACCATCGCGCGGAAAAATGAATGAGGTAATCGATACCTACTCCAAGAGTGATCGAAGCGACCAGCGTGGTAGCTGTCGACAGTTCGATTTTTGCCAGGCCCATGGTTCCAAACACCACGGTGACAATGGCGATCATAATGCCTGCGCAGGCGAGGCCGGCCGGAATGTTCTTGAATCCAAACGCCACAAACACAAACACGAGCGTGAACGCGATCACGAAACTTTTGAGCATGGAAATTATGACCAAACCGTTGAGCTGGTTCGCGATGAGTGAGACACCGGCCATGGAAACTCCACCAGTACCCACTATCTCATTGGCTTTTGTGCGCAACAGGTCGGCGGTCTTTTGCAAGGTTGCCGAATCCCCCGCTTTGAGCTGAATATTGAAGCACAGGTTTTGGTAATCTTCCGAAACCAACTGCGTGAGGCGCTCCGGCGAAAGGGAAGTCTCAACCAGCAGGAGCAGCTGGGCCGCGGTTTCGTCGTTGTCCGGCACCACATCGAAGGCAGGGTCATCGTCGTGGAAGACCCGGTTGAGCGATTTGATGGAATCGACAATAGAAAATACACTTCCTACCTGACCGAGCGATTCGGCGTACTCCTGGAACTCATTGGCCTTTTTTAGGCCCTCTGAGGTGCGCGGATCGACCGGCAAGGAAACTTTGATGAGTTGTGAGCCAGATACTTTCTTGTTTATGAAGTCGATACCAACCCGGACAGGGTCGTTTGGATTGAAATAGTTTGCCATCTCGGAATCGACAATGATATGAGGAATGAAAAAAGCTCCGACTGCTGCAATGACGAGGGTAACAACGAGAATGGCTGTCTTGTGCCGCGTGATAAATCCCCCGGCTTTCTTTGACATCGAAGTGATGAGTGCCTCGTTCGCATGATAGCGCCGGTGTTTTCTGGGAAGAGGCAGAATGCTGAGGAGCGCCGGAATGAAAAACATCGTCATGGCAAATGCATAGGTAATTCCAAATGCGATGAAGAGGCCCATCTCCGCGATGCGGGGTATCGGCGACGTTACGAACGATATGAATGAGGCGACGGTCGTCAGAAAAGCGAGCCAGACAGGTTTGCTGAGAGAGCGGAAGCTCGCATCGATTATCTCGACCTTGTCGGTCATGCCATTGATGAAGACATCTTCATAAAATCTCGTTAAGAAATGGATCGCATAATTGTTGCAGATCGCGATCAGCATAACGGGAATAATGAGCGCCACAATAGTGATCTTTGCATGCAGGAGGCCCATGAATCCGAACGTCATGATGAGCGAGCATCCGATCGTAAAAAGCGGCAACAGAACGCCTCGCAGACTTCTGAACCCCACAAGGAGGACTAACACGACCGCCAGAAGTCCGAATACTATGAGAATCACTACATCGTGCCGCATATAGTTCACCATTTGATAGTCGATAAATGGTGTTCCCGCCATCTCGAACGCGAAATCCGGATGCGCCGCGATAATGCTTTTGATGTTATCAATCAGGCGAATTTGGGAGACATTGGGGGACGTTTGGATTATGTATAGAAGAGTGTCTCCGTCGCTCGAGAGCAATTTACCGGAGACGGTCTTGATCCCTTGCAGGCGGGATTTCAGTGCTTCAGAGGAAGCCTGATCGGAAGGGAGAGCGTCGGGATCAATGTAAGGGATAAAGCTTAGACCATCCTCGACATTTGCCGGTTCGACATACGTAAATACCGACACGACGTCAGAGACATCCGGAAGGCTCTGAAGTTCCTTATTGATGGCGGCCGCCTCGGCGAGCGCTTCGGGGGTGAAGAGTGATTTGGATTGAGCTGAAACAGCGAGTGAGTCGGCTCCTCCAAAGAGCTGATTGACGCGCCTGAATTCTCCGACAGAAGAGACATTGTTGGGAGCAAGGGCCTGAATATCGCCTTCAAAACGCAGATTTGGAATAAAAAAGGCTGCACAGAGCGTGAGAATGCAGAATACCGCGACGATGAGGTAACGGAACCGGTATACAAATGCCGCCATGGGAACTCCTTAGAATGAAGCGGTGATGGACGCGTAGGCAAAATCGTTGTCAGCATATTGGCCGATTGTGCCACTGGTGCCACCGAAGAGCACAGTTCCAAGGGTAAGAGAATAGCTGTCCGCAAGTTTGGCCTTCATCGAAAGGCGCGCCAGGTACTGACCAGTAGTGTCTACTGTCAAGAAATCCGGCTCCATGACGACGAGCCTAATGGTAAAGTCCTGTGCGGAAGGCCGATATTCTGTAATGAGCGTTGCTCCGATTTCAGTTTCGTTTGCCGATGAGGCAAGCCGGGAGTCATAGGCGAGTATCCATGACAGATTGCCTTCCATCGCGCAATAGAGATCCCCGGCGCTGCCGATCCCAAATGTTCTGTCGAGTCCGAAGGCCGACACGAGAGTGTTTTTCTCCAGTGCTACGGGGAGGCCCGTGGTCTCTTCTCCGAGATAATATTCAGGCAGATAGAGCGCCGCTTCCATCCACGCGACGGAGGAATCAAGAACAGTCGCCGACACATCAGCGCCTATGGCTCCCTGTCGCTTGTAACTTGCTGTAATATCAACGCCTGTTATTATGCCTGGCGTTGTTTCCACATCAAAGGCAGGCGTCTTCGTAAAGCCGTACCAGCCCGAAAGACCAAAATCCACCGCCCCCTGTGAAAGGCTCATTCGTCCGGCACCCTGCATATTCTCCCTGTTAAGGCTCAGGTCGGAAGGTGTCGTGTCGACGGAAAACTTGACCCCTGGCGTACTGGGTGGTATTGCAGGAATGGAAAACCCGTCTTGTGCGTCCAGTGCCGCGAGGCTTGCCGGATACCACCGCGAACTCTTCGCGGGGATCGTGTTCGGCCTGAAAAAGGGCAGCGCCACCGCCTCGATGCTGAACGGGCCCTTGATGTATTTCCCTGATATCAGCATCACGGGCAAAAGCCAATCCGAACGGTTTTCGGATACGAGCTGGCTGAGCGAATCGATGGGGTTGATAAATCCTTCCGGATTTGAGGCGAGGGCCGTTCCCCAGGAGATGACCTTGGATCCGGCGGTTACCGAGAGCCCGTCGGCGATATCGAGTGTGGCGTACGTTTCGCCGAGCTTCATGGCGACATCGTAACCGCCGCTGTCGGCGAGGGAAATTGCCCCGGTCAGTTCAGCCCTTATCGTGAGAGGGCCCGATGTATAGGAAGGGGCGAGCTTCAGGCTCGTCGACGGCTGGAAATAATCGCCTGCCTTTGCGGTGCCGGATGCTTGAAAGAATATTCCACTGAATGCCGTGACTTCGCCGGACAGACTCGCCTGCGCCGAGAGAGGGACCGCGCCGACAATAAAGAACATCAACGCGATTGAGAAAAAGGACTTACCATTCCGTATGGTTTGGCTATTTTTCAACTTGTCGTTCATACCACAACGCTCCTTATGTGTTTCAAGTCTGGAAGATTATTTGCCCAATGCCTCTTTGGAAAACAGGGATGGGGACAACCCCGTGTCATATTTCACGGCATCAAAGCGAAGGGATGTGGCGCCGCCCGTCGTGAGATTCTTCATTTCCAGATCCACGATGGTCCATATTCCGGAAATCCTCTCGGATTGGGAAGCGGTCATCTGCTTGTAGAGCGCGCCAGACTTGTCATAAAAATCAGCCTTCACTATTAAGAGACTCTCTTTGTCCACGAGCGAGACGATCTTGCTTGTGCCGCCACTTTTGTCCTTTGGGACAGATTCGACCTTCCAGCAAGCCCGCCCCGCCATGCTTTCTTCTCCCAGCATCGCAAATGTATAGTCTTCAATATTGCGGCTGCCAAAATCATCGTAGGTGAGATCGCTGCCCATGAATGGCTTGTTCTTGTCCGACGCCGAAATGCGGGTGGCCTTCTTGAGGCTGGGCAGGTAGATGTATTGGCTTTTTTCACCTTTGGCACTTTCAGCGGTCAGAAAACTTGTGCCCTTGACATCCGCCGGCTGCAAAAATTGTATCAAAGTCGAAGAAGCTCCATCCTTTTGGTGAAGCTGATACATCATGAACTCCCGCGTTTTGATTGTGCCGCTCTTCGAGACGATTTTCATGAGCACCTTGGCTGTCATGTCATTGCCTGCGGGGCGGTCATTTGCTCGTTTCATGATCTCATAGCCAGGATTTCCCGTCTGGGCAGCCACCGCTCCAATGAAGAATAATCCGGACAACATGAAAGAAAATGCTTTACGCTGGTTATGGGTGCAGAATTTCATAGGTGCCTCCACGGCTTAAAAAGGAAGGGGAAACTGAAGAAACGTTCATGATATTTATAGTTTCCTTCGCATATGAGAGTATGCCCTTCCTCCTCCCTCTGTCAATTGTTGCAATTTGAAAAGGCAGTAGAAAAGGCGGGCTTATCCCCGAACCAGCGCCACAATCAACACGAGCGCCGCAAGCGCGAAGCGATACCACACAAAGACGGCTGTAGAGTGCTTTTTGAGATAGGCGAGCAGGTATTTGATGCAGAGGAAGCCGCTGACCGCGGCGACGATAAATCCAATGGGAAAAATTGTGAGCTCTGTGCCGGCCACAGTTCCTGTATTGATTTGCTTCCACAGATCATAGAGGCTTTTCAGGCCCGCTCCCGCAATAATCGGCGCGGAGAGCAGGAACGAAAAGCGCGCCGCCGTCTCCCGCTCCAGGCCGAGCGCAAGGCCCGCGGTGATTGTCGCGCCTGAGCGCGACACGCCCGGGATGACCGCGAACGCCTGCGCAACGCCGATATAGAGGGCGTCGCGGGCTTTTATTTGGCCGAAGTTCCGCTGATGGCGCGCGAATTTGTCGGCGACCCAGAGCAGGAGCGCCAGCGCGGCGATCGCGCCGGCCATAATGAGCATCGAACTCTGTGGTATCGGGTCCGAATGAAACGCTTCACTGATTTTCGATTCAAGGAGCAGGCCCGAAATTCCGCCGGGGATGCATGCGAGAACAATGAACCATGCCATGCGGCGATCGGGATCGTCGCCGATTTTGAACTGAACGATGCTCTTGCACCACGCCGAGATGAGGCGGCCCCAGTCGGAAGCGAAGAACACGATGACCGCGAGCAAGGTCCCGAGATGCAGCGCGACATCGAAGGTCAAGCTTGTAAGGGCAGGGTTGTTCCACCCGAAAAGCCAGGGGATGATGACAAGATGCGCAGAACTCGAAATAGGAATGAATTCAGCAAGCCCCTGTACAAGACCGAGGATAACCGACTGGATAATGAGCATTGCATGCCTCCCCTGCGTGTGCGCCGCCGCTTGTCAATTTCTACAGCATTTGAAGACACTTCGCAATACTTATAAATAATATCCGAAAAAAGGCCCATTTTCCGCCACTCCGGCCATACCTTGTCATTTTTACTGATTTCTGGATACTATTACCTATGATCAGCCCGCACCGAGCATTTTTTGATGCGGGAGAGGGGATGCTGCAATGATACTGCAGAATGCGTTCAAACCGGCAACGATTAAAATTGGACTTGAAAGCGAAGATAAGGATGAGCTTCTTGAAGAATTGATCGACGTGCTCGCAAAGAACTATCCAGGAGGAATGGTTTTCCCTCGCGAAAGTGTACTGAAAGCTCTGTGGGCACGGGAAGAAAAGATGTCCACCGGCATTTATAAAGGAGTCGCAGTTCCTCATGCGACTGTGGACGGGATTGATAGCCTTCGCGGTGTGCTCGGCATATCAAAAAAGGGAATTGAGTATGAGTCGCTGGACGGCAATCCTGTCTATCTCGTGTTTCTGCTGGTGTCTCCCCCGAGTGAAGCGGAGATTCATCTCGATGCCCTGAAACAGATTGCGCTTCTGATTCAGGACTCGCTCCTGCTTGAGAATTTGATGAAGGCAGCGACGCCCGAGAAAGTGTATTCCTTGATTCGCGGATTTGAAGAGAGCATAGGGGCAATGTGATGAAAGCTCTATAAAAAGTGGGGCGCGTCACATGCATGCTTGATTTTTGTGTGATTCCACCATAAGGCTTGAAAAAGTCGATGGGACCGCACTTTTCTGTACATTAAAGAAGTATAGAGAAGGGGGGTGTACCATGGATTCGGTCGACAGCATCGACAGATTGGTTGAGATCGAGCGTCAGGCAGCGGACATCATCCACGATGCCGAAGAAAAAGCTTCCAGAGCGCAGCTTGATGCGAAAACCAAAGCCGAGACATTACAAAACCAGAAGATTGCCGAAGAACGCAAAAAACTCGACGCTGATTATACAGTCTTCCTTAATACCCTTCAAAAACAAAGCCAAAAAGAAATCGGCGATTATAAGAAGAGCCTTACAACCATTCCTCTGAACCATTCCGCCCTCGCCGAGACGCTCAAAGGGTTTTTGAATACGGAAGCGTGATATGGCAGAATCTCTCGAATTCGCCTATCTTTATGCGCGCGTCTGCGGAGCCTTTTCAAAAATGCAGTTGGGTGAGACGGCGCGCGGGCTTATGCAAAACTCAGGTGGCATTATGGCGCTCTGGAGACAATTATTCGATGAAGAACCGCCGAGCCTCCCTGAAGCCAAGCTCCTTTTTGAAGCAGAACGCAAAATAATAGAGCGGTCGATTGACGCATTTTTACGCCTCGCTAAGCCATTTTCGGAATCGAGCGATCTCATACATGTTCTGATTTCGAAATATGAAATCAGCGCGATAAAATCCATGCTCTTCAGGCTCCGGTCGGGCGAATCAAAGCCCGAAGAAGTCTCGTATACCTCGCCTGTAATCGAGCAAGCCCTTGCCAATTGGCCGAGGATCGCAGACATGTTCTATAGAACGCCCTATTCCTGGCTGGACAGCCACTGGCTCGACAATATTGCCATCGCGGAAAACCGTCTCGACCAGCAATACTATCTCGATCTATGGAACGCGGCGAATAAAATCCCGGCGCGGAAAATCGGTGCCATGCTCGATCTGATCCGCTGGGAAATCATTTACCAGAATGTCGTATGGGCGCTGAGGGTACGGCGCTATTACGGCATGACCGAACAGGATGCGGTCGGAATGTTTGTCGAGGTGAAGGGTATCGATACGGTTTCGCTTGCAATACAGACCTTTCACTTTGACATTGATAAACTCGAAACCTTCGATCGCTGGCCGCTTAAGAAACTGCTATCCAATCAGACAGGTCCAGGCCTCGATGTGCCGGTTATGGAAATTCGTACGCAGGAAGATCTTTTCTCGATGGTTCGTCGGAATCTGCATTTGCATCCATTCAGCTATACGCCGATTTATTGCTATTTCAAGCTTTTGGAATATGAGACGTCGCTGCTTCTGGCGGTGATCGAGAGTGTAAGGCTTGGAGTATCTCCTGATGAAAAAGCGAAATATATGTGGATTCCCGGAGGAGAAACAGCATGAGCAGTGTCAGCATGAGAAGGGTGGAACTGCTGCTCCTTAAATCCGACATTGACGCGGTATTGAAATATCTTGGGAACCAGCAATGTTTCCAGATCATTTATCCCGATGAGCTTGAGCGGATCGCGCATGAAAAGCTGGCTGGTGTCGCGGAGCCCGACCAGGAGAAGGCTCTGGTAGGGCAGCTCGACGAAGCTCAGCGCAAATTGGACTTTATCGGCACGTTTTTCGGCATGGCCGCTCCTCAGAATATTGTGGAAGATGTACATCTCCCCGACGATGAGATGCTCTCGAAAATCGATATCCTCTATGAGCGCTGCGCAACAGAAAAAAAACGCTTTGAGGAACAGGAGGCAAAAGTCGATCAACTCGCGGAATCGATTCACGAGGCGAAGGCCTTTGCGGGGCTCTCGCGCCCCTTTGATGAATTTGAGAAATTTTCTTATGTATCGATTCAAGTAGGCAAAGTTTCAAAGGAAAAAATCGATCCGCTCGTGAAAGCGCTCGGCACAAGGGCCGTCATCGTGCCACTCGACGATGAAGGGACCATTCTTGCGGCATCGAGCCGCAAAGGGCGCTTTGCGCTTGAGACTGAACTGTCCAAGGTCGGGTTTGAAAAGAAAAGCCCGCCAGCGGGTGTGCAAGGTGTGCCGGCGGAAGCGATATCCGCGCTCGAGCGCGCCTACAACGCTGAAAAACTTCGCCTCGGGGCCCTCCTCAATGAAAAGAAGGGGCTTGCTGAGCAATATGGCGAACTTTGGCAGAAGATGACATCTTCGGTACGGCTTAAGCAATCTTTGGTTCTTGTCGAACACAAGCTCGAGAGTACAAAATGGGTATATCGCCTCTCGGGCTGGGTTCCCGCCGACCGCATCGACCGCATGAACAAGGACCTTCTCTCCATGCTGGGGAACCGCATTTCGATTCGCATTTTTGACCCTCAAGAGCAAATAAATAAAAAAGGGGGAAAGGTCAGCGAAGAAGTGCCGGTCCTTCTCAAGCACAATGCGTTCGTCTCTGCTTTCCAGGGTATTGTGCTTTCGTATGGTACGCCCCTCTATGGAGATACCGATCCGACACCATTTGTCGCGTTCTTTTTCACGTTACTGTTCTCGATCATGTTTGGCGACTTGGGACAGGGGCTGGTGATTGTGGCACTTGGTTTTGCGATACTTAAGGCAAAAAAAGGCCTTCTTGCCCGTTATACAAAGTATGCGATTGCTTTTATATCAGCGGGACTCGGCTCAATGGTAATGGGGCTCCTTGTTGGATCTTTCTTTACGAATGATTCGATTCTGATCCCCTTGGAGCGCACGCTCACAGGTTTCTTTTTGGGAACCCCGAAGGATCGTTTTTTGCAGATAATGCCCCAGGACAATATTACTGCGATGTTTTACTTCTTTGGTTTCACGTTGGCTGTTGGGGTAATCATCAACTCGACCGGTCTTGTCATCAACATGATCAATCTCGTCCGGCGGAAGGAATACGGCGAAGCCATTTTTTCGAAAACAGGTCTGGCCGGTTCGCTTTTGTTTTGGTGGGCGATAGGCATAGTGCTGAGGCTGATTCTTGGAGGGAAGCTTGGACTGATTGACGTGCCAGGGCTGGGGATTCCGCTTTTGGCGCTGTTTCTTGCCGAGCCTTTGAAGGCGAAGATAGACCGTGCGCAAGGGAAAGTCCCCGAGCAGGAACTCTCGTTGTCTGATGCGCTTATAGGCGGAGCCGTGGGATTGCTGGAGGTTGTCATTTATTTTGCCTCAAACAGCCTGAGTTTCTTGCGTGTCGGAGCTTTTGCCCTTGCGCATGCGGTGCTGTCTTTTGTGATTTTTACAATGGGCGGCGTAGTGCGCGGAAGCTCGGCATCAGGTTTGGTCTTTGAGATTCTTATTTATCTGATCGGCAACGCGATCATCATCGGGCTTGAGGGGCTTATTGTGACCATTCAGGTCATAAGGCTTCAATATTATGAATTTTTCTCCAAGTTTTTCACTCGGACAGGCAAAACGTTCAAACCGGTCAGTTTCCCAGGATGAATGGAATCGTGCTATGAACTATATTAGTATATATAAAGGAGTTGCAACATGAAGAAAAAACTGCTGGTCGGTATCATGACATTTGTATCTTCGGCCGCGGCATTTGCCCAGACACAGTCGGCGGTGGCGACAGTGTCCGCTTCAGGGCAGGTGGCAAAGTATCTGGGCGCGGCTATCGCAGTTGGTGCGGCTGCGCTCGGCGGAGGCTATGCAGTGGCGAAAATCGGTGCGGCGGCGGTAGGGGCGATGGCCGAAAAGCCTGAGCTGTCAGGGAAAGCGCTTCCCTATGTCGGCCTTGCAGAAGGCATCTGTCTGTGGGGATTTTTGGTCGCTGTCCTTATCCTGTTTCGGTAAGCGATTTGCGATCGCGAGGGCGTCCCTTGTGATAAAGGTTCGCCAGTACGTGCAGGTGAGCCCCGGTACGGGCTCGAGAGGATATTGTGGCAGAAATCTTTGCGTTGGCTGAAGAAGAAATTCTCATTGGGTTCGGGATGATCGGCATAAAGGGCAAGGCTGTAACGGGCCGCGAGGATGCAATCGCCACATTCCGGAGCATTGTGCAGAATAAAACCTGTACGATTGACGGCGGAACTGTGGAGCTTTCCGATTGCAAGATGCTCATCTTGAGCGAGGACGTTTCGGATATGATCGGTGAAGAGCTCTCCGAATGGCAATTGAGCGGCGCATTCCCGCTTGTCGTCGAGATCCCTCCGCTATCAGGTTCGTCGGCGCAGCATACGCGTATCGTCGACGCGGTGCGACAGGCAATCGGAATCAAGATTCAATAGGACAGAATGACAGGAAAAGAGCATGGAAGAAATCAGAGGCACAGAGGCGCTGGAGCAGGAAATTTTGGACGACGCGCGGAAGCGTGCCGATCGAATCATACGCAAGGCTGACGATGATGCCAAAATAATGCAAGCGCAGACTGACCAGAAAATAAAAGAAGCTGTCGATGCGCTTACGCAGGAATATCAAGCCAGACAAGAGACCGCGGAGCGTGAGGCGCGTTCGCGCCTTCCGCTCGAAAAAATGAGGCTTGAGATAGAGTATCGCGATGCAATGTTGCGAAAAGCCCTGCAGGAGGCACTTGCTGCGATGGATCCCCGCTTTTTGGGGGCCTGGTGCGTGCGACAGCTCAGGCGAGGGGCCGAACTGATTCGGAGTTCTCAGGCAAAAATTATGGTGCATGGTCTTGATACATCGACGATGCAGGAGATCAGGGAACTGTTCAGTGGTGCTTCCTCTGTTTCAATAGAAGAGGTGCCCTCGATGAAAGTCCGCGGTTTGTCGGTAGAACCCGCAGATAACAGTTATCATATTTCGATTACCGAACACGAGCTTGTGGCATGGCTCCTCGATGAAAAACGCGGCGAGCTTGGGGCTGCGCTGTTTGGGAGCAATGCCCACGTGGAAAAGTCCGCCACCCCAGATCGCGCGGAGCCTCCGGCCCAGGAAGGGAGTACACTATGAGCGCGGGATCAATCACCAGGATTTCAGGTCCTGTCATCTATGCTCAGGGTCTGGAAGATGCTGGTCTCTACGATGTAGTCAAAGTAGGGAAGGCCGGTCTTATAGGCGAAATCATAAAACTCAAGGGTGACTTGGCCACCATTCAGATCTACGAGGACAACACGCTGATGCGCGTGGGCGAGCCGGTAGAATGTCTGCACAGACCTCTGTCGGTGGCGCTGGGCCCCGGGCTGATCGGTTCGATCTACGATGGCATACAGAGGCCGCTGCCGGTGCTGAAAAGCCTTTCTGGGGCGTTTTTGGCGCCTGGGCTTGCCGGCGAGCCCCTTGATACCCAGAAAAAGTGGCACTTCGTGCCTGCGATCAAAGAAGGCGACCCCATCGCCCCCGGCACCGCCTTCGGCATCATCAAGGAAACGGACTCCATCGTGCACCGACTTATATTCGACTCCTTGGTGCCGGCGTGCACGGCAGCCACTGTGGCGCCCGAAGGGGACTATACCATTTCCGCCACCCTTGTCAAATCCAGCGATGGCAAAGAGTATACCGCCATGTCCTATTGGCCGGTCCGTACGCCGCGCACATTCAAGGAAAAGCAGGTGACGCACGAGCCGCTCGTGACGGGCTTGAGGGTCATCGATGTGCTGTTTCCCATCGCAAAAGGCGGCAGCGCGGCGGTGCCCGGCGGATTCGGCACCGGCAAGACGATGACCCAGCACGCCATCGCCAAGTGGTGCGACGCCGACATCATTGTCTACATCGGGTGCGGCGAGCGCGGCAACGAGATGACCGAAGTGCTCACCGAATTTCCGACGCTCATCGATCCCCGCACGGGCCGTTCGCTCATGGAGCGCACGGTCCTCATCGCGAACACATCGAACATGCCGGTCGCCGCGCGCGAAGTCTCGATATATACAGGAATTACAATCGCTGAATATTATCGTGACATGGGCTATCACGTGGCGGTCATGGCCGATTCCACGTCGAGGTGGGCCGAGGCCCTGCGCGAACTCTCCGGCCGTCTCGAAGAAATGCCTGCGGAGGAAGGCTTCCCCGCCTACTTGCCGACCCGTCTTGCGGAATTCTATGAACGCGGAGGTATGGTGACCACTCTGGAGAGCAAAAAGGGCTCGGTCACCATCATCGGTGCGGTGTCGCCCCCCGGCGGTGATTTTTCCGAGCCCGTGACCCAGCATACCAAACGGTTTGTCCGATGCTTCTGGGCGCTCGACAGGGATCTCGCGAACGCGCGGCATTACCCTGCGATTTCCTGGAATGATTCCTACAGTGAATATACCGAAGACCTTATCGCTTACTGGGATGCCATCGATCCTTCCTGGGATACGCTCAGATCGAGGACGATGGAAATCCTCAAAAAAGAGCGGCGGCTGGCGGATATCGTGAGACTTATTGGCCCGGACGCCCTGCCCGATGAACAGCGCCTCATTCTGCTCACCGCCGATATGATCAAAAATGGCTTCCTTCAGCAGAGCAGTTTCGATAAAGTTGATATGTACTGTGCACCACCCAAGCAGACACTGCTCCTCACCTGCATTCTCACCTTCCATGAGTTGGCTGAGAACGCGATAAAGAGCGGTTCGCCGCTTCTCAAGATTTCTGCGCTTCCCATCCGCGAAAAACTCATTCGATTGAAGAGTTCGCTTGAGAATGAGAAGGTACAGGAAGGACAAGCGGTGATTCAGGAAATTCGGACGGCATTTGCACGGCTTGGCGCGGCACAAGGAGCGGTTTCAGCATGAGAGGTCTGGAATATCATGGTATTTTAAGGGCTGATGGTCCTATTGTCATTGCAGAACACCGGGAAAATGTCGGTTTCTCCGAACTTGTGAGTCTCAGGGACCGTACCGGCGAAGATCGCTTGGGAAAAGTAGTCGATATCTCCGAGCAGGCGATCGCGGTTCAGCTTTTTTCAGAGAATACAGGCATTTCTATCGA